>ERZ808040.13-NODE-13-length-206725-cov-7.464679_pt1 | contig 206725 bp, 174 predicted proteins | sample MGYA00380191_ERZ808040 | MGnify/ENA primary metagenome ERZ808040 (study PRJEB31490, sample SAMN06133395) | mouse gut metagenome | isolation source: J6 | host: mice | place: China: Chengdu | collected 2015-05 ...
AAGAGTATTACCGGATACACCAGACAGATTTGAAAGTGGCTTAGCTGCTTTTGAATAAATCTTTACGCGGGTGTGGCGGTCGGGAGCTGGTTCCTTTCCGGCAGCCCGTGTAGATGTAAAAGTTAGAAAAAACGAGTAAAACTGAGAACCGGATAGAATCCTTTCGTTTTAGGTGTCTATGCTGGCGGGGACGGGTCACTATTGTACCATGTTTATGTGTATTTGGATTTCTCATTTTGGCTTGTACTATTTATATTCTAACATCAAAATTTTATTGCTGAAGAGGTGCTGAAATGGCAGAAACAGGGGGGCAGGTTTCTTTCACACCGTAGCGAACCAGATCTTTCGATCATGCATTATCAGTCCTCATTTCGTTGCATAATATTATCAGACATGGTTTTCAGCCTGCTTTATTCGATTGTGTTGTGGTGGTTTTTCTGCCAGACGGCTGTAAACCATGTCTTTTTTATGGAATTTATTTGCGAAACTTATGATACGTAGCCGTCCGTACAGGGGCTTGACGAAAGCCCGAAACCGAATTACAATAGCAGTAATTCTGCTTTCCGGGGCAGCGGTTCGGAATAGTGCGGAGGGGGAGGAAACGGATATGAACAAACAGACAGGGGAGGAAAAAAGCATGGATGAACAGGACAGGAATAAAAACGGTATCCATAGTACTGAAGAAAAAAGCCCGGAGAAAAAAAATGAGGATAAAAGCACGGAAAGAAAAAAAATCATCCTGAGCGGAATTCAGCCAACCGGCATATTCACGCTCGGCAACTATATCGGAGCCATTCGGAACTGGGGCGTGATGCAGGAGGAATATCACTGCGCTTATTTTATTGCGGACCTTCATTCGCTGACGGTGCGGCAGGAGCCGGCCGCGCTGCGGAAGCAGTCGCTGGAGGCGTTCGCGCTGCTGCTGGCTTGCGGGATTGATCCGGATAAAAGCCTTGTTTTCATCCAGAGCCATGTGCATAACCATGCGGAGCTCTCCTGGATACTTTCGTGCAATTCCTCCTTCGGGGCGCTGTCGCGCATGACACAGTTCAAGGATAAGGCGGCGCGTCACGCAGACAATGTCAACGCGGGACTTTTTACCTACCCGGCGCTTATGGCCGCGGACATCCTGCTGTACCAGCCGGATTATGTGCCGGTCGGGGAGGATCAGAGGCAGCATCTGGAATTTACCAGGGATATTGTGGAGCATTTCAACGGGATATACGGCAATGTGTTCCGGATGCCGGAGGCCTACATTCCGAAGGCAGGTGCGCGCGTAATGTCCCTGCAGGATCCGGCAAAAAAAATGTCAAAATCCGATCCGAACCCGAACGCGTATATTTCCATTCTTGACGAGCCGAACGTAATTATAAATAAATTCCGCCGTGCAGTGACGGACAGCGAAACGGAAGTCTGCTTCCGGGAGGGCAAAGATGGCATCAACAATCTTATGACAATCTATTCCGTAATTACCGGCCGTTCTCTGGATCAGATTGAACGCGATTTTGCAGGGAAGGGGTACGGCGATTTCAAGGCGGAGGTCGGAAGTGCGGTTGCGGAAAAGCTGCGCCCGATCCGCGAGGATTTTGCCCGTTTTATGCAGGATAAGGAATGGCTTGCGCAGCAGTACCGCCGGGGGGCGGAAAAGGCCGCAGAGATTTCTGCGCGGACGCTTGCAAAGGTGAAGAAAAAGGTCGGACTGCTGATGCCGTAGAGATTGGCAGGGGAAAAGCGGCGGAATAACCTGACCGGGAAGGACGGCGGAACGGGCAGGCAGCGGGATGGCGCCGCATCCGTGTCCGGCTGGACCGCGGGAAGACATACGAAAAGGCTGCCGCAGCACCTGTGACCGGCTGGAATTTCAGGCCGGCGCCGGGGCAGCTGCCCGCTATCCGGCCTGCGGGCCGTTTTGCGCCATCAGGGGCATATCTGCGGATAAACCGCAGTATAAAGGCACACAAGCCGCGCAGCCCGGCATAGAATAACAGGACGGAGATCTGCGCGTGCGTGCGGCCGGATACGCTGTGTCTTTTGCGCGCCGCGGAGAATGGAGGCAGGTATGACAGGGGGAATGGAACAGGATATCGAACGTCTGGTAAACAATATTCTGGACGATTACAGCCGAGACGGGCAGATTGATCAGGGAAATACGGTCAACAGGCTTGACAAGGGCGCCATTATCGAGCTGGTACACAAGCTTCAGCAGATTATTTTTCCAGGGTACTTCAAAAACAACAAGTACCGCGTATATACGGTAAAAAACAATCTGTCAATGCTGCTGGAGGATGTGCTTTTCCATCTGAGCCGGCAGGTGGAAATCGTGCTGGAGAGCATGGAGGAATACGCTGACAGGAGCCGGGCTGAGCTGGAGCAGCTGGCCTCGCAGCGCTGCGTGGCATTTCTGGAGCGAATACCGGCGGTAAGGCAGCTGATCGGCACGGATGTGCTGGCCGCCTACGACGGCGATCCGGCGGCATACAACACCGAGGAAATAATTTTTTCCTATCCGGGGCTGTATGCGATTATGGTAAACCGGCTGGCACACGAGCTGCATCTGCTGGGAATCCCGCTGATCCCGCGCATTATGACGGAGTACGCGCATGGCGCGACGGGGATCGACATCCATCCCGGGGCAACCATCGGAAAATATTTCTTTATTGATCACGGCACCGGCATCGTGATCGGCGAAACAACGGTGATCGGGGATCATGTCAAGGTATATCAGGGCGTGACGCTTGGTGCGCTCTCGACCAAGGGCGGACAGAAACTGAAAAGCAGAAAGCGCCATCCCACCATTGAGGACAATGTGACCATCTATTCCGGTGCATCAATTCTGGGCGGTGAGACGGTCATCGGAGCCGGGGCGGTCATCGGAGGCAACGCGTTTATCACGACGTCGATCCCGGCCGGCACGCGCGTCAGCATTAAAAATCAGGAGCTGCGCTATGAGGCAGGAAAGGCGAAGCTTCACAGCATGGAGCTTCGGCAGGACGATACCTGGTATTACATGATTTAGCCGGCATGGGCAATAATATTTCCGAAAGATGCTATAAAAATGGCAGCAGGAAAAGAGCATGGGAAGAAAAGAAAACGAAGGAGATGGATTATGCTTGACGTATTGATCGTAGGCAGCGGGCCGGCAGGCCTGTCCGCTGCCATCTATGCAAAGCGTGCGAATCTTTCCGTGGAGATCGCCGAAAAAATATTTATGGGCACCGGGCAGGTGGCCGAGAGCGGTCGGGTGGACAATTACCTTGGAATGCCGGGAATCAGCGGTTATGAGCTGGGAGAAGCATTCCGCGGGCATGCTGAGGCGTTTGAAATCCCGTTCCGCGAGGCCGAAGTCAGCGGCTTTGAGCGAACGGAAAACGGCTGGAGGGCGCTGCTTGCAGACGGCGAAAGCATGGAAGCAAAGGCGGTAATTTACGCGGCCGGCGCAAAGCACCGTCATCTCGGTGCAAAGGGCGAGGAGGAGCTTGCCGGAAGGGGCGTTTCCTACTGCGCCGTATGCGACGGGGCCTTCTACCGGGGAAAGATTGCCGCGGTGGCGGGCGGCGGCGACACGGCCCTGGACGACGCGCTCTACCTGTCCGAGCTGTGTGAGAAGGTCTATCTGATTCACCGCCGAAGCGAATTCCGCGGAGCGGCGGCCACGCTCAGAAAGCTTGAGGAAAGACCGAATGTTGAAATAATCACCGGGGTTGTGATCGAAGAGATTATCGGGGAAAACAAGGTGTCTGGCATCCGGCTTTCCGATGGGAGAACCCTGGAGGTAAGCGGCATGTTTGTCGCGGTCGGCATGCAGCCGGAGACGGAGTGTGTAAGGGATATCGTAGCGCTTGACGCTGCTGGCTATATTAAGGCCGATGAGACCGGAAAAACCTCGGAGGATGGTTTTTATGCCGCAGGTGACGTCCGGACAAAACAGCTTCGCCAGGTGATCACCGCAGTCTCGGACGGGGCGAATGCCGCGATTTCTGCAGCCGAATACCTGCGGAAGCTGTAAAAAGGGAGCAGCCGGATGGAGCGGATTCTGATTGTGGAGGATGACAGAATGATAACGGAGAGCCTTTCTGCGTTTCTGATGCAGGAGGGCTTTCAGACCGCGTGCGCGCCGGGGCAGCGGGAGGCCTCAGAGCTGCTTGCAAAGGAGCGGTTTGACCTTGCGCTGCTGGATATTTCGCTCGGCAACGGAAACGGCTTTTCGCTCTGCAGCGAAATACGGAAGGAATATGGACTGCCCGTTATTTTTCTTACCGCCTCAGGGGATGAATACAGCGTGGTGGCGGGACTGGATATGGGAGCGGAGGACTATATAAGGAAGCCGTTTCGGCCGCGGGAGCTTGCCTCCCGGATTCGGGTTGTGCTCCGGCGCGCCGGCCGCGGTCAGAGCATCATTGATTTTTACGGGGTGCGGGTTGACACGGATAAGGGGATTGTCGCAAAGGACGGTCAGGAACTGAACCTTTCTGCGCTGGAGTACCGTCTTCTGCTGTTGTTCTGCCAGAACAAGGGGCGCGTACTGACAAGGGACAGGCTTTTGTCCGAAATGTGGGATATGGCAGGAGAATTTGTAAATGACAATACGCTGACGGTTTATATCAAGCGGCTGCGGGAAAAAATAGAGGATGATCCGGCGAAGCCCGAGCGTATCCGTACGGTGCGCGGCATTGGCTACCGGGCCTGAGACTGTTCTTTCGGAGCGGCAAATACGGAATGTGGGTGCGGAGAATGAGAAATCAGGATGCAAGGAGGGAATTGCTCCTTTTCGGATTGACGGCGGCGGCAGGAGAGGCGGCAATTCTGTTTTTTTCGCCGGGGGCGGCGCTTCCGGCACTTGGCCTGTCGGCGCTTTTTTTTGCTGCGCTGGCTGTTTCGCGCATGCTGCGGATAAGAAGACTGAAAAACCTTTCACTGGATCTGGATCGCCTGCTTCACGGGGATTACAGCGTCAGGTTCAACAATTACGAGGAGGGCGAGAACGCGATCCTTGCAAACGAGCTGACCAAGGTGACGGATACGCTCAAAAAGCAGGCGGAGCAGCTGCGGATGGAAAAGAAATATCTGGCCGATTCTATTGCGGATATATCACATCAGATCCGGACGCCGCTCACCGCGCTGGATCTGAATCTGGCCACACTTCTTTCCGGCGACGGTGCGGAGCAGGGACGGCGGGAGAGACTTAAGCAGGCCCGGCAGCTGACCCGGAGAATGGAATGGCTGATCGAGGCTCTGCTCAAGCTATCCAAGCTTGACGCCGGCACAATCGAATTTGCCAGGGAATATGTAAGCCTCCGGGAGATTGCAGAAAAGGCAGCTCAGCCTCTTATGATCCCGCTTGAGCTGCGGGGGCAGACGATGGATCTGTCCGGGATTGCCGGCGATGCCGGTTTTACGGGAGATGCTGCCTGGAGCATTGAAGCGGTAGGAAATGTATTGAAAAATTGTATGGAGCATACGGGTGAGGGCGGACGGATTACCGTTGCAGGAGAAGAAAACGCCATTTTTACCGAGCTTGTCATAGCGGATAACGGAGAGGGGATCACCCCGGAGGATCTGCCCCATCTCTTTGAGCGTTTTTATCGGGGGAGAAATGCGGGCGGTCAGAGCGTCGGTATCGGCCTCGCTCTGACCCGCGCGATCCTGGCTGCGCAGAACGGGACAATACAGGCGGAAAACCGCCGGGAGGGCGGAGCAATATTCCGGCTGAGAATATACAAGGGGATTCTGTAGGCGGCAGAGAGAGCCGGAACAGCCGGTGCTGCAAAAGGATATCGTGCAGGCGCAGGAAGAGCAGTGCTTAGGACAATGGCGCGGCAGCGGATGGGAAAACTTTTGCGGATCATAAAACCGGGAAAATGCCGAAAAACTGTTTGAGTGACGAAACTGTCACTTTCCGGTCATCTTATTGTAAGACCGGCGCGGTATACTGAACATGAAGATGAGAGGTATGCCGCGCCGGTTTTGCGTGCATGCCGCATAAAACGGCGGGAGCCGCTCCGGGCGGAGGCCGCAGAATGAGAGGAAGCTTTATGGAAATATTGCGTGTGGAGCACCTGACAAAGGTGTACGGAGAAAAGGAAAACAGAGTGGTTGCGCTCAACGATGTGAGCTTTTCCGTGGAATGGGGAGAGTTTGTGGCTATTATCGGGCCGTCCGGTTCGGGAAAATCAACGCTGCTGCACATACTGGGCGGAGTGGATAAGCCGTCCTCCGGCAAGGTATTTTTGAGCGATACGGATGTATATGCCCAGAAGGATGAGCAGCTGGCGATTTTCCGCCGGCGCGAGGTCGGCCTGATCTATCAGTTTTACAATCTGATCCCGGTGCTCGACGTCATGGAGAATATGACGCTGCCGGTGCTTCTGGACGGCAGAAAGGTGAATCAGGAAAGGCTCTCCGAATTGATTTCGGTGCTGCGGCTCTCAGGCCGGGAAAAGCATCTTCCGGGTGAGCTTTCCGGCGGGCAGCAGCAGAGGGTATCCATCGGCAGGGCGCTGATGAACGCGCCTGCCGTCATGCTTGCCGATGAGCCGACGGGAAATCTGGATTCCAAAAACAGCCATGAAATCATTGAGCTGCTCAAGCTTTCGAATAAAAAATACAATCAGACACTGATCGTTATAACGCATGACGAATCCATTGCGCTTCAGGCAGATCGGATCATCGCCATCGACGACGGCCGCATTACAAGAGATGAGGTGATCCGCAGATGAGCATTTTGAATAAAGTAACGCTGCAGAGTCTGAAGAAAAACAAGGTACGCACAATTGTTACAATTATCGGCATCATTCTGTCCACAGCGATGTTTACGGCGGTAACGACAAGCATTGCAAGCATCCGCAGCTATATGATAAAAACCATTATCAGCGACGAGGGGGCCTGGGAAGGGATGATATACGGACTGAGCGCCGCGGACTACGCAGAGGTCGGGGTGCAGGACGATGTAAAGAGGTTTACAGGTCTATGCGATTACGGCTATATGCAGATTGATGAGATGAAAAGGAACGGCGGGGAAATGCCGGAAAGCGGGAACGGATACAAGCCCTACCTCCGGGTGGCGTCGATCGTGGGAGGACAGCAGGATGCGGAGGATCTGGTGAGGTTTACGCTTCTGAGCGGCAGAATGCCGGAGCGGAGCAACGAGATTCTGATTCCGTCCCATCTGGCACAGAACGGTGTTTCTCTGAAAATCGGAGATACCCTTACCGGAAGCATCGGTCAGAGGGAATACATGGGGCAGCCGCTCGGGCTGTTTGAGAGCTATCAGGTACCGGGAGAACAGGAGGACGGAGGCGTGGAGAATCTTGTCCGCAGGCAGGAGGAGAGAACCTGGACGGTCGTCGGGATTTACAAGCGTTTCAGCTACACTCTGGAGCCGTATAACTGCCCGGGCTTCACGGTGCTGACCGGTCCGCAGGAGAGTCATGACGGGGATGCGTCGTATCTGATTTCCTTTCTTCTGAAGGACCGAAAGCAGATCCTTGAGGTGATGAAGGAGCTGCAGTATTCCGGGTTCGGGAGCCGGGTGGATTATCACAGCGACCTGCTGCGCATGGACGGCATTTCTGGAATGCAGTCGTTCACCCGTGTGTTCAATGGACTCGCGGTAATTCTGTGTATTATTATTGTGTTCGGCTCAGTAGCCCTGATATTCAATGCGTTTTCCATTTCAGTGAATGAACGGATGAAACAATTCGGGCTGCTGGCCTCCGTCGGAGCTACCAAGCGCCAGCTGAAAAAGAGCGTCCGGTTTGAGGCGTGCGCCGTCAGTATAATCGGCATTCCGCTTGGAATTCTGGCCGGTATCGCGGGGATGAGTATTACCTTCTACGCGCTGCGTTACCGATTTGTAGGGCTTTTTTCCTCGAGCCGGATACCCCTTACTCTGCAGGCTGACTGGCGGGCTCTGCTGCTCGCAGCCGCCCTGGCATTTGCGACGGTTCTGCTCTCTGCGTCCATCCCGGCACGCAGGGCAATGCGCGTGCCTGTGATTGAGGCAATCCGGCAGAACAATGTGATTCAGGTGCCGAACAGAAAGCTGCGCACGCCGGGTTTTCTGTACCAGCTGTTCGGAATGTCCGGCGTGCTCGCCGATAAGAACTTCCGGCGAAACAGGAAAAAGTATCGTGCGACGGTGATCTCCCTGTTTGTCAGCATTGTGCTTTTTGTCTCCGCGAGCAGTTTTGTGGCTTATCTGCAAAGCAGTGTGGATTCGGTCGCTGTGGTTCGGAATTTTGATTTTCAGTATTGGGTACGTAAGCAGGGGGAGCATACGGCGCAGGAGATTTTTGAGCTGATTGCCGGAACGGAGGGGATTGCAAAAGTCTCCCTTCAGATCTGCGCAGAAAAGAACTTTATGCTGGAACCGGAAGCTTTGGACAAGGAATTTCATAACTGGAAGTCCAAACAGATTTACTATTCCCCGACCGCTGAGGAGCTTTTTGCCGAGGGAACCGGTATGAACCGAAGCGAGGTAAGCGTACTGCTGCATTTTCTGTCGGATGAAGATTACCGCGCATATACGGCAGAGAACGGGCTGTCCGAGGCCGGGTATTTCGGCGAAAACAAAAACGCGCTTGTTTTTGATAATGTTCTGCAGTACACGAACGGGAAATATGGGGAGATCCGGTATATGAAAGAGGAATCCGGGACACTGTCGGTCTATTGGTATGATATTGTGAGCAGAGAGACGCAGGATGCAGCGGAACCGGAATCCGCGGACGGAACGGACGTTTCAACGACAGATTACAGTGCGGAAGGCGGCGCTTCGAAGAACCCGCACGGAACGGATGTTTCATCAGCAGAGCAGGAATTGCCGGATCGTACGGACGGAACGTCAGAAGAACAGACGGTCATAATCAGGACGGAGGAAGGCAGCGAAGAATGGATACTTCGGATAGAGAAAGAAAAGCAGCTGAATTACCGGGTAACGGACGCAGAGCTTCCGCTGGGGATCGAGAAGAACTCTCTCACATTTCTTTATCCGGAATCTGCCATGGCAGAACTTTTCCCGGGCCTTTCGGGAACCGTCAGCATCGTAAGCATGACGGCCTCCGGCGATAAGGGAGCCGTTTACGAGAGGCTGCAGAAGACGCTGCTGGCAAATTCCATAGATACCGGAGCACTGCACAATTATTATGAGCAGGATGCCTTTCAGCGGAATCTGATTGTCATTGTAAATGTATTTTCCTACGGCTTTATTGCACTGATTTCGCTGATTGCGGCCGCGAATGTATTCAACACGATCTCCACCAACATTTCGCTCCGCCGGCGTGAATTCGCTATGCTTGAATCCATCGGAATGACAAAGAAGGGGTTGTACCGGATGCTGAATTATGAATGTCTGCTCTACGGAATTAAGAGCCTGCTCTACGGGATGCCCGTTGCGCTCCTGCTGACCTTCGCCATTTACTGTGTTGTCAGCGAGGGCTATGCGGCCAGCTTCTATGTCCCTGCCACCAGCATAATAATCGCCGTGGTGAGCGTGTTTTCGGTGGTGTTTGCGACGATGTTTTATGCGGCCGGAAAGCTGCGTAAAAACAGTGTGGTGGAGACGCTGAAAAACGAGAATGTATAGCTTTATTACACATTTCTTACGATAATGTTAATTTTCTGATTTCGTATGTTTTTTTCGGAAGGTTTGTGGTAAAATCCCAATAATGGATTGTACCGCAGGCCTTCTGCTTTTTTATGCAGAATATGGAACCGGGCCGCATTGTTGCATAATTTCCCTGTTATAGATACTGCTGCGGAGCAGAAAATAATTGCCGACAGGCAATTTTTTTAAAGCAAATGAAGCATAGGACGGAAGTTTTGCTGAACAAAACGCTATGCAGAGAAATTTATCAGCAGCATGCAGGAGTCGGCGCAGAGCTTTTTGGACGGTGGAGGCATTCTGCCGGGGAGCTTTCCGCCGGAGAACAGGATTCCCGGCGCCCGGTTTTCCTGCGTGGAAAACAGGATACTTACGGGACAGTCAGAACGGCGGAGGGAGAAAACGGAATCGCAGAATTGCCGGCAGTTTGACTGACGGACTTTTCATCCGGCAGGGCGCGCCGCGCAGGGAGAAGCTGCGCATCCCTGGGAACGGCGCATCCTGCCGGTGCGGTCTTCCTGAGAAAGAAACAGCGGCAGCAGGGAGGATTAAAATGATATCGGATTACGGGAGAGGAAGTAATGTGAGACAGAGAAGAGAAAAGACAAGGCGGGCAAGGGAACAGTTTATGATTTTTGTTCTTCTGCTTGCCCTGATACCGACAATACTCTGCGTGGTTTTGTTTACAAAGCAGGCACAGCTGCGGGGCGAGCTGGATACCATGGAGCAGAAACTGGAGCGGTATGAAAAGAACGGGCCGGGGAGCGGGCAGAGCGGCGTGCTGCCGGTGCAGACGCCGGAGCCGACGCCGACGCAGGAAGCAACACCGACGCCGGTGGACAAAACGGCTGCCGGCAACGGAGAAGCGCCGGAGATGGAGACCGGGCAACAGCCTTCCCAGCCGCCCGTCGATACGGTTGCCACTCCATTCCCGTCTCCGACCCCGGGAGCACCGGAGAGCGGGGAGGCTTCCCCTACCCCTACGCTTGCGGTTGATCCGGTGACGGGAGAGCTGCTTCCGTGGGCCGAGAAAAAGATTTATCTCACTTTTGACGACGGACCGAGCAGTTATACGGACGAGCTTCTGGATCTGCTTTCCGAGTACGGGGTGAAGGCAACCTTTTTTGTCACCGGGAGAGAGGATGAAGATTCACTTCGCCTTTATAAAAGAATTGTGGACGAGGGACACAGCATCGGCATGCATTCCTACTCCCATAAGTATGATGAAGTCTATAAATCTGTAGAAGATTTCGAGAAAGACTTTACAAAGATAAGTGATCTATTGTATGATACTGTTGGATATGTTCCCGACCTCTATCGCTTTCCGGGCGGCAGCAGCAACAGCAAATGCAAAAAGCTGACGATACAGCCGTTTATTACCTACCTGATGGAGCATAATATGCGGTATTTCGACTGGAATGTGGAAAACGGGGATGCGACCGGGGTCACCTACACGGTGGAACAGCTGGCGCAGAATGTGCTTGACGGGGTAGAAAATAAAAAGACCTCCGTAGTGCTCTGCCATGATACCAATGCAAAGAAAAAGACGCTGGAGTCAATGAAAATACTGATACCGGCGCTGCAGGAGAAGGGAGCACAGATCCTTCCGATTACGAAGGATACGCCGATGGTGCGGCACGTCAAGCCAGCGAACGAATAAGGAAATCAGGAGGTAGATCATGAGCTACTACAAGAACTACGAAGACGAGGAGACGCAGACCTCTCCGGAGAACATGGAGGAGTCCTACGGGTCGGACGAGGACTACGAAAGAGATCAGGAGAATGCGGATATTCTCGACAGCCTTTTTGAGGATGATGAGAACGGCGTGCTGAGTGAGGAAGACGGGGAAGCGGAGCAGGATTACGCCGCGGAGGCGCCGGAGGCAAGACAGTCGCAGGAGGGCACGACCGTCATCACAAAAGGCACAATCATCAACGGAAGTATTATCTCTGACTGCTCGCTTGATGTGATGGGAACCATCAACGGCGATATCGAGTGCCTGGGCAAGCTCTCGATTTCCGGGAAGGTGACCGGAAATTCCATGGCGTCAGAGGTGTTTGTTGATACGGATCGGCTGGAGGGCAGCATCAACAGCGAGGGCTGTGTAAAGATTGCGCAGAAGACTGTTGTGATCGGCGATGTCACGGCATCTTCCGGTGTGATTGCGGGAGCCGTCAGAGGCGCAGTTGACATATCCGGTCCGGTTGTCATTGATTCGACCGCCGTGATCCAGGGCGATATTAAGGCAATGTCTGTTCAGGTGAACAACGGCGCGGTTCTGGACGGACATGTTTCCCTGTCGTACGCAACCGGCGTGGACATTGATACGGTATTCGAGGCAAAATAAAACCTGAGCGAAAACAAGGGCTTCTGCCGGAAAGCCGTCAGAAGCGGAAGAGGCTGGCTATGGAAAAAAAGAGAGTATTGCTGAAGCTGAGCGGGGAAGCGCTGGCGGGCGATAAAAAAACGGGTTTTGACGAGGCGACCTGCATCGGCGTGGCAGATCAGGTAAAAAGGCTTGCAGAGAGCGGCGTACAGGTGGCAGTGGTTATCGGCGGAGGAAATTTCTGGCGGGGCAGGAGCAGCGAGACCATCGACCGTGCCAAGGCAGATCAGATCGGCATGCTGGCCACAGTGATGAACTGTATCTATGTATCCGAAATTTTCCGGTTTGTCGGAATGAAAACAAAGATATATACGCCCTTTTCTCTCGGCGGCATGACGGAGCTGTTTTCAAAGGATGCGGCGCTGGAGAGTCTGTCGGAGGGCAAAGTGATATTTCTGGCCGGCGGTACCGGGCATCCGTACTTTTCCACGGATACGGCGACGGCGCTGCGTGCAGTTGAACTGGAATGCGACAGGATACTAATGGCGCGCGCGGTCGACGGCGTTTACGACAGCGATCCGAAGGTAAATCCGGCCGCTAGAAAATATGATACCGTAACTTATCAGGAGCTGCTCGATAAAAAGCTCGGCATTCTTGATCTGACAGCGACGGTAATGTGCATGGAAAACAATATGCCGCTTTTCGTGTTCTCGCTCGGAGAGGAGGACGCGATCTGGAAGAACGGAAACGGAACGGTTACGGGGACCGCTGTCCTGAAATAAGAGCCTGCCGCCGCGGGCTGAAGGCGGACGGCGGTGATATTATGCAGAAATGGAGATAAGTAGATTATGAATGAGAGGATTAAACCGTTTGAGGAAAAAATGGGGAAATCGCTGGACGCTCTCCGGGAGGAGTTTTCGAGTATCCGTGCCGGCCGCGCCAATCCGCACCTGCTCGACAAGCTTCGTGTTGATTATTACGGACAGCCGTCCCCGCTGCAGTCGGTAGCGAATGTTTCTGTGCCGGAGGCGCGCGCGATTCAGATCCAGCCGTGGGAGCCGAAGATGATCAAAGAGATCGAGAAGGCGATCCTCGCTTCGGATCTTGGGCTGACGCCGAGCAACGACGGCAAGGTGATCCGGCTTGTGTTCCCGGAACTGACCGAGGAGCGCAGAAAGGAGCTCGTAAAGGACGTTAAGAAAAAAGCAGAGAATGCGAAGGTTGCGGTCCGCAATATCCGCAGGGATGCCAACGCCGTAATAAAGAAGGCGGAGAAGGCGAGCGAGATTTCCGAGGATGAGCAGAAGCTGATAGAAGACGAGATTCAGAAGCTGACCGACAAATACGTCGAAGAAATCGACAGGGAGACCGAAGCCAAGTCGAAGGAAATTCTGACCGTTTAAACAGAACGATTGTATGCGGGTTAGGCGCTGCGGCAATGCGACGCCTAACCTTTTGAATGCACAGGGGCGCGCAGGGAAGATGCCGCTTTTGGCGGCCGCGCCCCGCGCAGGCGTGCCGGAGGCAAAAAGAACCTCCGGCCCGATGGAAGGTAGGGCGCGCAGGGAGAATGCCGCCTCCGTTCCGATGAGCGGTACAGGGCGCAGGGAGGCTGAGGTATGAAGGATGAGGGCGGACGGGTTCCGCAGCATGTTGCCATTATTATGGACGGCAACGGCAGATGGGCAAAAAAAAGGATGATGCCGCGCACCTACGGGCATGCGCAGGGAAGCAGAACGGTGGAGCGGATCTGTGAGGATGCGTACCGGCTCGGTGTCCGCTATCTGACCGTATATGCCTTTTCTACGGAAAACTGGAAAAGGCCGCCGGAGGAGATTGAAACGCTGATGGATCTGCTTCGGGATTATATGAAGGATTGCATCAAGACAAGCAAAAAAAACAATATGCGCGTGCGGATTATCGGCGATATCAGCAGGCTGGACGCCGATCTGCAGGAAAGCATAAGGGCGCTCGAGGAAGCTTCCCGGAACAATACCGGGCTGAATTTTCAGGTGGCGCTGAACTACGGCGGCAGGGATGAACTGCTGCGGGCTGCCAAGCGGTTGGCCGGACAATGCCTGCGGGGAGAGCTGACTGCCGGAGCACTTGCGGATATGCAGGAAAAGGATTTTGAAAACTATCTGGACACCAGGGGAATTCCGGAGCCGGAGCTTTTGATCCGGACGAGCGGGGAGATGAGGCTGTCAAATTTTATGCCTTGGCAGCTTGCCTATGCAGAGCTCTATTTTACGGATGTCCTCTGGCCGGATTTCAATAAAAAGGAATTACAGAAGGCGATTGATTACTATAATAAAAGAGACAGAAGATTTGGAGGAATTTAAATGTTTTGGGTTCGGTTTCGCAGTTCCTGCATTATCGCTGTGCTGGCGGTATTATCCCTCGTGCTCGGGGGAAGAGTTTTGTGGGGAGTGCTGCTCGCCATTTCCCTGATCGGCATGATGGAGCTGTACCGGGTGCTGAAGGTGCATGGGGCAGCACCGGGGGCGGTCGGCTATGCTGCGTGCATCCTGTATTTTATTCTTCTGCTGTGCGGACAGCAGGAGCAGCTGACCGTTTTTTTCATTGGTTTTTTTCTTGTGCTGATGCTCTGCTATGTGCTGACATTTCCGAAGTACCGGTCAGACCAGGTTACAATGGTATTTTTCGGCTTTTTCTATGCGGCGGTCATGCTCTCTTATGTGTGGCAGCTGCGGGAGGCAGAAGGAGGAGCCTATCTGGTCTGGATGGTTTTTATCGGTTCCTGGGGTTCGGACACCTGCGCCTATCTGATCGGCAGGAAGTTCGGGAAACATAAGATTGTCCCGAAGCTCTCCCCGAAAAAATCGGTAGAGGGCTGTATCGGCGGAATGCTTGGAGCTGCAGCGCTGGGGGCGCTGTTTGCAGCTGTTTTTTCCGGGCAGCTCTCGATGCTGCGCCAGCCGGTGGCCGCTTTTGCCCTAATGGGAGCGGCCTCGTCTGTGATTTCGCAGCTCGGCGACTGGGCTGCGTCGGCAATCAAACGAAACCATGACGTGAAAGATTACGGCAGGCTGATCCCGGGGCACGGCGGTGTGATGGACCGCTTTGACAGCGTGATTTTCACCGCGCCGGTCATCTATTATCTGGCGCAGCTCGTGGCGGCGTAAGCGCGGGCGGCACAGAGGAATTTGGAGGAGCTATGCGGCATTTATCGATCCTGGGTTCGACCGGCTCAATCGGAACTCAGACGCTTGAAGTAGTGAAGGAAAATGAGGATGCGCGGGTTCTGGCGCTTGCCGCCAAAGGGAATATCCGGCTTCTGGAGGAACAGACGAGGGAGTTTATGCCGAAGCTCGTCTGTGTTTACGACGAAAAGCCGGCGGCAGATTTTGCAGTGCGCGTAAGAGATCTGCCGGTAAAGGTGGTTTCCGGCATGGACGGTCTGATTGAATGCGCGCTGCTGTCCGGTGTTGAGATGGTCGTCTCGGCAGTCGTCGGCATGATCGGCATCCGGCCTGTGATGGAAGCAATTTGTGCCGGAAAGGATATCGCATTCGCCAATAAGGAGACCCTGGTTGCAGCGGGACACCTGATTATGCCGCTTGTGCGGGAACATGGTGTGGCTCTTCTGCCTGTGGACAGCGAGCATTCCGCAATTTTTCAGTCCCTTCAGGGCAGCCGGGGCTTTGCGGCGGACGGCGCAGCCGGGAATCCTGAGATTGAAAAGCTTATTCTCACCGCATCCGGCGGTCCGTTCCGGGGGCGGAAGCAGTCGGAACTGGCCGGAGTGACGGTGGAGCAGGCGCTCAGCCATCCGAACTGGAAAATGGGGAAGAAAATTACGATTGATTCCGCTACCATGGTAAACAAGGGCCTCGAAGTGATGGAGGCGCACTGGCTCTTCGACGTGCCGGCGGAGCGGATCGAGGTTGTAATACAGCCGCAGAGCGTGGTTCACTCGGCGGTTGAGTTTATCGACGGGGGAATTATCGCGCAGATGGGAACGCCGGATATGAAGCTCCCGATCCAGTATGCGCTGTTCTATCCGGAGCGCAGAGAGCTTCCGGGCAGGCGCCTGAGCCTGACCGAAATCGGCAGCATTGTGTTTGAAAAGCCGGTTCTGAGCGAACTGCCGGGACTTCGGCTAGCCTTTGAGGCGATTCAGGCGGGGGGCAGCATGCCGGTTGTATACAATGCGGCGAACGAATTTGCCGTGGCGGAATTCCTGAACCGGAGAATCGGTTTTACCGATATAACGAACTATATCGCGAGAGCGATGAAGGCGCATCAGCCGGTCAAAAACCCGGAACTGCCGGACATTCTTGCCGTGGAGCGGGAAACCTATCAATTTCTGGAGGCGATCAATGAAAATCGTTAGTATAATTGTAGCAATTCTGATGTTCAGCCTTGTTGTTATTTTTCATGAGCTCGGGCATCTGCTGTTTGCCAAGAAAAACGGGATCGGTGTCACCGAATTCTGTCTCGGAATGGGGCCGAAGCTGTTCGGCATCAAGCGGGGCGGTACGCTCTATTCGCTGAGGCTGTTTCCGATCGGCGGTGCGTGCATGATGGTGGGGGAGGACGAGGCTTCGGACGACGCAAAGGCGTTCAACAACAAGACCGTTTGGCAGCGGTTTCAGGTTATATTTGCCGGCCCGCTATTCAACTTTATTCTTGCATTTCTGCTCTCTGTCATTATGGTGGCTCTGATCGGCTATGATCCGGCCCGCGTGACAAGTGTTCCGGAGGGCGGAGCAGGAGCAGAGGCAGGGCTGCAGGAAGGAGATATTATCACGCGCATCGACGGTTCGAAAATCAATTTCGGACGGGAGATCCTTATAAAATATACTTATGATCCAATCCGCAGCGGAGAGCCGATCTCCGTCACCTATCTCCGGGAAGGGAAGAAGTACACAACAACCCTGACACCGCAGAAAACAGTAAAATATCTTCTCGGCTTTGTCTACGAAAACGGGGCCTCGCCGGCCAGAATCAGCAGCGTGACAAAAGATTATCCGCTTGCGAAGGCAGGTCTGCAGGAGGGGGATGTGATTGTCTCTCTGGACGGAAACCGGATCGTGTCGGGTACGGCCCTGAATGAATATATTACCGCGAATCCGCTGTCCGACCGGCCGGTCAGACTTGTTTATGTGAGGAACGGCCTCGAATATGAGGCGGAGGTGACGCCGGCCGTCAATGAATCCTACAGCCTCGGCTTCAGCTACAATACCTATGCGGAAAAAACGGGCGGACTGAACATCATTAAATACAGCGCGGCGGAAGTCAAATACTGGATAGTTACGACGGTAAAGGGACTCGGACAGCTCTTCCGGGGCCGGGTAAGTGCGGATGATCTCGGCGGCCCGGTGCGCATCGTCAACGAAATCAGCAATGTCATGACAGAGGCGAAACCTTACGGTGCCCTTATTACCATCGTGGAGCTGATCAACTGGTGCGTGCTGCTGAGCGCAAATCTCGGCGTAATGAATCTGCTGCCGATCCCGGCGCTGGACGGCGGCAGGCTGCTGTTCCTTATTATCGAGGGAATTCGGCGCAAGCCGCTCAACCGCGAAAAGGAAGGGCTTGTCAACGGGATTTTCTTTATTCTGCTGATGATTCTTATGGTATTTATCTTTTATAACGATATCCGGAATCTTTTCTGACCGGATGGAGAAGGCCGGGCAGCAATTTAAAGTGCTGTGCGGCAGAGCGGCGGCCGCCGCCGGGAGGGAAGAATGAGCTGCAGAGAAAACACAAGGGTCGTCCGCATCGGCGACGTTAAAATCGGCGGTGGAAATCCAGTCGCCGTGCAATCGATGACAAACACGAAAACGGAAGACATCGCCGGAACCGTGCGTCAGATTCTTGAGCTGGAGGAGGCGGGCTGCGACATTGTCCGAGCCGCTGTTCCAACCATGCAGGCGGCTGAGGCATTCCGGGAGATTAAAAAACAGATCCATATTCCGCTGGTGGCCGATATCCATTTTGATTACCGGCTTGCGATTGCGGCCATGGAGAATGGGGCGGATAAAATCCGGATTAACCCGGGCAATATCGGCGATGCGGAGCGCGTCAGGGCGGTTGTGCAGACGGCGCGGGAGCGCCAGATCCCGATCCGCGTGGGCGTCAACAGCGGGTCGCTGGAACGGGAGCTGATCGGGAAATACGGGCATGTGACGGCAGAGGGGCTTGTCGAGAGCGCGCTTGGCCAGACAGCGCTGATCGAGGCCATGGATTATGACAACCTTGTTATTTCCATTAAATCTTCCGACGTAACTATGTGCGTGCGGGCACATGAGCTGATTGCGGAGCGCACGCGCTGTCCTCTGCATGTCGGAATTACGGAATCCGGCTCCGTCCTGCGCGGAGGCATCAAGTCGGCAGTCGGGCTCGGCATCATACTGTATCAGGGGATCGGCGATACCGTCCGTGTCTCACTGACCGGAAGACCGGCGGAGGAGATTGAGGCGGCGAAGCTTATCCTGAAATCGCTCGGGCTGAGAAAGGGCGGGGTTGAGGTTGTTTCCTGTCCGACCTGCGGCAGAACCCGGATCGATCTGATCCCGCTGGCGCAGCAGGTGGAGGAGCTGGTAAAGCGCTATCCTCCGGAACTGGAACTGAAGGTGGCGGTGATGGGCTGCGCGGTAAACGGGCCGGGCGAGGCCCGGGAGGCTGATTTGGGGATTGCCGGGGGCGACGGCGAGGGCATATTGTTCCGGAAGGGTGAAATTCTCCGGAAGGTGCCGGAGGATCGGCTTCTGGCGGAGCTGAAGACAGAACTGGATCGGCTTGCCGGTCTGGCGTAACTGCGGATTGCGTTAAAGACTGGTGGAGTTTTTGGAAAAAGGCGCTTTCAGATTTTTATTTGATGATGAATGCAGCATCGTATGAAGAGCTGCGATGCGCGGGGGATAGGAATGAAATTTTTTGAAGTGTTTGATATGCTGACCGTGGATGCCGGTCTGAAAAGCGTATTTGAGGAGGTTGCCGCTGTGAAGGTGGCAGCCTCCAAATTGTCGGGGCGCGTAACCGTACACATCGAGAGCAGCCGGCTGATTCCGTTCCGCGATAAAAAGAAAATGCTTTATCAGCTGAAAAAACAGCTCTTTTCCGGGATGGGCGGAGAGGTCGCCTTTCATGAGACATGCCGGCTGTCTGGCCAGTATACGCCGGAAAATCTCTGGAACGCCTACCGTGAAAGCTTGTTTGAGGAGCTGTCCGAGCAGTCCACCGTTCTGGCGGGAATCCTTCGCGCGGCGGATATTTCCTTCGCGGAAGGAGCCGCACCCGGGGGCAAAACCGGCGGTACAATGCGGATCGCGGTGCCGGACAGCTTTATTAACCGCAGAAAATGCCAAGAGCTTGGTTCGTGGCTGGAAACTCTTTACGGGGAACGGTATTCCTTTCCGCTTGCCGTAAGCTTCGAGTATTTGCCGATCCCGGAAAAAACACAGTCGGAGGAGTATGAGTTTGTTGCTTCCCCGGCTCTTCTGCGGCAGAGCGCGCAGGCGTATGTGGATGTAAATGCAGTGGAGCGCCCGGGCGAATGGGAATCGAAGGAACCGCAGCCGGCGCATACAGGTGCCCCCGGGGCAGACAATACCGCCGGAGACCGGACCGCAGCCGAAGGAAACAAGGCGAACAGCTCCGCAGCGGGAGGGCGGTCGGCAGCCATAGGAAACGGAATCTCGGCAGCGGGAGGACGGTCGGCAGCCGCAGGAAACGGAATGACCGGCTCGGCGGCGGGAAGCCGAACCGCCGGAGAAACCGGAACAAACGGTTTCCCGGCGTCCGGCCGGGCAGGAACTGCAGGTGTGCACAAATCCGGGCCGAAGAGCGGTTACGGAGGACGCGATTATTCCAAATCCGGTGCTTACGGAAAGGGACGGTTCGGCAAGCGGGAGCTTGTGCCGGATGATCCGGAAATCATATACGGAAGGTCCTTTGACGGCGAGGCGATTCCGATTGCGGAAGTGCAGGACGAAATCGGAGAAGTGGTTCTGCGCGGGAAGATAATAAAGCTGGATGTGCGGGAGCTGAAAAACGAAAAGTTTCTGTATATTTTTTCGTTTACTGACTTTACAGATACCATATCAGCCAAGCTTTTTGTGAGAGCCGAACAGAAGGAGGAGCTGAGCAGAAAGCTGAGGGAGGGTATCTATATCAAGATCCGGGGAATGGCGATGCTGGACAAATATGACCATGAAATTTCGCTCGGGTCGGTAGACGGCATCCGCAGCATCCCGGATTTCATGAAAAAAAGGAAGGACAATGCCCCGGTCAAACGCATCGAGCTGCACGCGCACACTACCTTCAGCGATATGGATGCCGTTGTCTCGCCGGAAGATCTGGTGAATACGGCGTTTGCGTGGGGACATTCGGCCATTGCCATTACTGATCACGGTGTTGTTCAGGCCTTTCCGGTGGCAAACCACGCCATTAATATCAAAAAGCTCAAAACCGAGGAGGAGATCGCCCGTGCAAAGGCCTTCAAGATTATTTACGGCATGGAGGCATACCTTGTTGATGATCTGGAGGAGATCGTGCGCGAAGATCGGGGACAGGAGCTGCTCTGTCCTGCGGTTGTGTTCGATATCGAGACAACGGGCCTGAGCAGCAGGCACGACAGAATTATAGAGATCGGCGCAGTGAAGGTGGAGGGCGGCGAGATAACGGAGCGCTTTTCTTCCTTTGTCAATCCGCAGGTACCGATCCCGTTTGAAATTGAAAAGCTCACGGGCATCAGCGACGCGATGGTGATCGGTGCAGAGACCATCGGACAGGTGCTGCCGAAGTTTCTGGCATTCTGCGAGGGCTGCATCCTTGTTGCGCACAATGCATCGTTTGATACTGGCTTTATCGCTCACTATGCGTCCGAGCTCGGACTCTTTGCGGATTTTACGATTGTCGATACGGTCGGGCTCGCGCGCGTCCTGCTGCCGGAGCTTCACAATTTCAAGCTGGATACCGTGGCGAAGGCGCTTGGCGTATCCCTGGAAAATCATCACCGGGCGGTTGACGATGCGGGCTGCACAGCGGAGATTTATGTAAAATTTTTGAAAATTCTGTCAGAGCGGGGCTGCAGACAGCTGTGCGATATCAACAAAAACAGTGAGATCGCGCCGGAGATTATCCGAAAAATGCCGACCTATCACGCGATTCTGCTGTGCCGCAGTGACGTCGGGAGGATCAATTTGTACCGCATGGTTTCCGCATCGCACATCCAGTATTTTCAGCGCCGGCCGCGGATTCCGAAAAGCATGCTTGCGAAATACCGGGAGGGGCTGCTGGTCGGCTCGGCATGTGAAGCAGGAGAGCTTTATCAGGCGATACTGCGCCAGGAGGCGCCGGATGAGGTGGCCCGCCTGTGCGATTTTTACGATTATTACGAAATTCAGCCGCTCGGAAACAACCGTTTTATGATTGAGAATCCGAAAATTCCAGTCGAGTCAGAGGAGGATCTGATCGAAATCAACAAAAGGATCATCGCGCTGGGCGAGCAGTACAGCAAACCCGTCGTCGCGACCTGCGACGTCCATTTTCTGAATCCGGAGGATGAGGTTTACCGCCGGGTTATCATGCACTCAAAGGGTTTTTCGGACGCGGATAATCAGGCTCCGCTGTACTTCCGCACGACGGAGGAAATGCTGGCGGAGTTTTCGTATCTGCCCCCGGAAAAGGCAGAGGAACTGGTGATTGCCAACCCGGCCAAAATCGCAGATATGGTTGAAAAAATATCGCCGGTGCGCCCGGACAAATGCGCGCCGGTTATCCCGCATTCCGACGAAACGCTGCGCAGTATATGTTATGATAAGGCGCACTCCATTTACGGACCGGAGCTTCCTTTGCAGGTGGAGGAGCGGCTGGAGCATGAACTGCGTTCCATAATCAGCAACGGCTTTGCCGTTATGTATATTATTGCACAGAAACTTGTGTGGAAATCGAACGAGGACGGCTATCTCGTCGGCTCGCGCGGTTCCGTCGGCTCGTCGTTTGTAGCCACGATGTCCGGAATCACGGAGGTCAATCCGCTTCCGCCGCATTATTACTGTTCGGAATGCCATTTTGCCGATTTTGATTCGGAGCTCGTAAAGCAGTATGCCTCGAGCTCGGGCTGCGATATGCCGGATCGCGCCTGTCCGAAATGCGGCGCGATGCTGAAAAAGGACGGTCATAATATTCCGTTCGAAACCTTCCTGGGATTCAACGGGGACAAGGAGCCGGATATCGACCTGAATTTCTCCGGGGAGTATCAGAGCAAGGCGCACGAATACACAGAGGTGATCTTCGGGGAGGGCCACACCTTCCGCGCCGGCACAATCGGCACCGTGGCGGACAAAACCGCGTTCGGCTATGTGAAAAAGTACAACGAGGAGCACGGTATTCACAGGCGCCCGGCGGAGGTGGAGCGCATCGCTGTCGGTTGCACCGGCGTGCGGCGCTCGACGGGGCAGCATCCCGGGGGCATTGTCGTGCTGCCGCACGGGGAGGAAATCAATTCCTTCACTCCGATTCAGCATCCGGCGAATGATATGACTTCGAAAACGATTACGACACATTTTGAGTATCATTCCATTGATCATAATCTGCTGAAGCTGGATATTCTCGGGCACGATGATCCGACGATGATCCGCGTTCTGGAGGATTTTACCGGGCTGGATGCGAAAAAAATCCGCATGGACGATCCGAAAGTACTGTCCCTGTTCGAATCCACGGAGGCGCTCGGCATCCGTCCGTCCGACATCGGCGGCTGCGATCTCGGCTGTCTGGGCATTCCGGAGTGCGGAACGGATTTTGTTATGCAGATGCTCCGGGAGGCAAAGCCGGGGAGCTTTTCCGACATGATCCGGATTTCCGGGCTGTCCCACGGGACGGACGTATGGTCGAACAATGCTCAGATGCTGATTCAGAACGGCACCTGCACACTTTCCACTGCGATCTGTACGCGCGACGATATTATGACCTATCTGATTCAGAAAGGGGTGGAGAACGGGCATGCGTTTAAAATTATGGAGAGCGTGAGAAAGGGGAAGGGGCTGACGGACGAAATGAAGGAAGATATGCTGGCAAACGACGTGCCGGAATGGTACATCTGGTCATGCGAGCATATTAAGTACATGTTTCCGAAGGCACATGCCTGTGCTTATGTTATGATGGCGTTCCGCATTGCCTATTTTAAGGTCTATTATCCGCTTGCCTACTATGCTGCTTATTTCAGCATCCGCGCGTCCGCGTTCAATTACGAGCTGATGTGTCTGGGAAAGGAGAAGCTGCGCATGCACATGACCGAATACAAGCGCCGCATGAGCTCCGCCAATTTCGCGGAAAAGCTTTCGCAGAAGGAGGAGGATACCTACAAGGATATGAAGCTGGTAGAGGAAATGTATGCGCGCGGCTATGATTTCGAGCCGATTGATATCTACACGGCAAGGGCGCACGCGTTCCAGATTGTAAGCGACAGAAAAATCATGCCGTGCCTTTCCACCATAGACGGGCTCGGCGACAAGGCGGCGGAGCAGATTGTGGAGGCCGTGGCCGACGGGGCGTTTTTGTCGCGCGAGGACTTCCGGAACCGCTGTAAGGTCAGTGCCACAATTGCGGATAAAATGGCGGAGCTCGGCCTGCTCGGCACGATTCCGATCTCCAATCAGATGTCTCTGATGGATTTTCTGATGCAGGGCTGACCGGCCGGCAGATGCTGCCATGCGCAGATCTTTCATGGCATCGCAGTGCGAAAGGGAGCTTGTGCCGATAACAGGCAGAAATCGGGCGTCGGCCGGCTCTGCTAAGAGAAAATATATTTTGCAGTCCGGGTGTTCGGAACCTGTCAGAAGACCGCCCTGTCAGGGAAAAAGCAGGAGAACCCGGAAGGCGGAAGGAATGGCCGAGCTGAAAAGAATGGGAGAGCTATGTACCGCTGGAAGGAGCCGGACAAAGATGATTTATCGTATGGACAATCTGACGGAAAATGGAATAAACCCGGTGACCGGCCGGGAATATAACAGCTCCTGGCTGATCTTTCAGCTGTCCGACAGCACAGAATGGCATTGCCATGTCGGAAGCAGGGAGGGCTCCGCGTATACCATTATGGTCAGCAGGGTGATCCACAAAGACTGGAAAATGGCGGCGGGTGATTTTATCGGCTACTGCGGCGTCGGCAGTCTCAACGGTCTTCTGGTTATTTCACAGAGTGAATACGACGAAGCACTGCAGAGATACCGGGGGCATTCCTTCTGCGAGCGCAGACTACGCAGCTATGAACCGCCGGTGCTGATACACAGTACGCCGGCGGACGCCTGGGAGAAAATTCAGCGCGGCGGAATGCTGAAATGCTTTAACCGGTTAAAAGCGGAGCATGCCGCAGGGGAGGAGGAGCCGATCGGGGCGAAGCTGGGAGATCCTCCGCATTTCAGCGACTATATTATGTTCGGCGGGGGCATGGGCGGCGAAATTGTTGTCAGTTCCAAACAGCAGGGAAAAATTATTATGGATGCCGACGCAAAATACCGGACCGGGGCGAGGCTGTATTTCGACGCCGAAAAAATGGCGCGGGACGGACTGCTGATTCGGGACGGCTTTCATATCAAGGTAAAGGATTCCCTGCCGCTTGCGCCCTATCTGATCTGGGCGGCAACTTGGGATCGGGTCGGGCTTGCCGATCCGATATCCACCCCGAAAATTTTTGCCGCGCAGGCGGACAGAGAGTTCGAAAAATTTATCCGCCGCACAGGAAAAAATCCGTTCTCACAGCCGGGTTTGGAGTTCAAAAAGAAATTGTCGTAAAAAATCTGAAAAAACACTTGCATTTTAATTGAAAATGTAGTATCATACCTCTTGCAGCGAGGCCAGTTGGTCAAGCGGCTAAGACGTCGCCCTCTCACGGCGAAAACAGGGGTTCGATTCCCCTACTGGCTGCTAACAGAAAGAAGCGGCTGCTCCATAGACATTTCTTTGTCCGTGGAGCAGCCGCTTTTTTGCAGCAATCATTTAAATACAATTTTCAAGAGAATAGAAAAGAAACTGCGGATAAACTGCAGCCGTCAGCAGAGCGCGGGAGGAGCCGCGGCGGCCCGTTCGGTCATCCCTCCGCCAGCGCGTCGAAATCGCTGTGTCCGCGCAGCGGCTCAAACCATTTGCACTTAAGCCAGCTGTAAAACGAATCCATCCTGGTACCGGTGTCTGTCCGAAGCAGGCTGTCCGCATCAACCTCGTTCAGGTTCAGCAACGGCGCCGTATAGCGATGAATGCGGTTCTGTGCGGCGGTCATGCGGTCAAACTGCTCTGCGTGGAAGCGGGCGGCGCGCAGAGCTTCTACCGCCTCCCCGAAGCGCCCGAGCCCGGTCAGTGCGCGCGCCTCATCGATCCGGCCAATAAACAGGAAATCGTGGTAAACCAGATAGTTCTCGTCCGGGATCATAATCCGGAGGATATCACGGATGGCACGCCGGCTGTCCAGAATACCGGTATATTCCCCGCTCTTTGCGCTGAGCGCACGGAGCAGATCCGAAAGCCGGTCGTCGATAAGTCCCTGCTGATTTTTTTCCTTTTCCTGCCCCGAAAGAACCCAGTTCATCACCTCCCTCTTATCAAGCCCAGCCATCGGTTCAGGGTAAAGCGCGGCGTATTTCAGCGCCTCTTCCTGCCGGTTCAGAAGCGAGAGGGACATAACGATGCCTGCGATGGCAGAGCGCAGCAGATCCTTGTCCTCCGTGCTTTCGATAACGGTCGCATACTTTCTGGCAGAGCGCTCAAGCCAGGAGCGGTACTCGGCATCCTCCTTGTATTCCTGTGCGAGAAAATGCTCGCAGTCGGCCAGCCAGCAGAGATATTTCATATCGCCGGGGTACTCGCTGACGGCAGTGCAGGCAAGCTGATAGCGCTCCTGCAGCTCCCCGGAGGTACAGCTTTTTTCGTATGCCGCCTCCAGCCCGCACCGTCTTTCATCCGCACCGGAATCCGACAGGCCAAGAAGCTCGTCAGCCGAGACGTGCAGCAGTCTGGTGAGCGGGCCGATCAGCGACAGATCCGGGCTTGACACGCCGCATTCCCATTTTGAGACAGCCTGGCAGGAAACGCAGAGAAAGTCGGCCAGCTTTTCCTGTGTAAGATCGTTTTTTCTGCGCAATTCCTTGATGTGTTCTCCGATTGTCATAAATAATCCTCCTCTGAATTGAACAATATAAACATTAAAGAAGTTTTCCTTTTTGCAATTAAAAAATATTATAAATAAAAATGTAAAAAGAAAAGTATGCTATATAGCAAAGACTGCAGCCCGGCAGGGACGCCCGCGGAATTGTCCTGCCTTCGGGGTTTATTATATCGCAGAAACAGCGGAGGAAACAATGTATCATTTTTCGTATAGAAATCAACCTGCATTCTAGTAATAATAAATACTGAAAATTATGGTTCTTCAAGATAGGTGCAGGAGTTCAGAAAGCTGGTCAATGCGGCGGCCGGATCATCCGGAAAAGTTTCACGGCAGGTAAGTTCAATGCATACGGCACTGCTGCCGGAAACACCGAATACGGAAACACCGTTTGTGTACGGGCTGTTTTCTGCCCGGAAGCGGTAGGTAAGCTTTGTATAGGTCCGCCCGCCGCAGAGGAACTCTTCGTCGGTTAAAACATCATACTCCGTTCTTCCGGAGGCGAGCCAGGATTCCATATTGCTCTGCGCCTCCCCGCTGTTCTCATATTCACCCAGCAGAAGGTGGAGGCGGGCATCGTACAGCTCCACCGTTTTGCCGTCCGTGTCCGTGAAGGGCGATTTTGAGCCGAGTCCCCAGGAGGCATAGTACATGCCGTCTGCGGCCAGAGCATCCGTGTTGCTTAAAAGAACTCTGTTTTCGTCGGTGTTGTCGATCTCAAGGCTGCTGCCGAGCGTAATACGGGAGACGCTGCTCCCGGCGGAGAACAGGGAACAGCCCGACAGAAGCAGGGCAGTGCAGAGCAGAGAAATAAAACGTCTTGTTTTCATGGTTCAAGCCTCCTCGATATTGTTTCATACAGTTCCGGCGCCCAAGAACAAAAGCATTGGCCTGACCGGGCGCCGGATTGCCGGGAAGTTTCTTACAGCGTCAGGACGCAATCACGCAGATAAGGACTGCATGCCCGGACGGTAATCGGTCCGCCGCTTTTTTTTCGCAGATACAGCATCAGCCTGCCCTCCAGTGCGTTGCGGAAGGAGGCGCGGTAATCCGTCACATCGCGGGTATCCCCGTTATCCAGTCCGAGATATTCGCAGTTTCCCTCAAGAAGAACGTCAACGCGGGACTGGTCGAAAACAACGCGCCTCCCGGCCGCGTCAAGCACAGAGATTTCAATCTGTACGATATCCTCCTCGCCGACGACCTCCATGCGAAGCTGCACCGGAGCGCCGACGGTTTCCAGGGTGTGGCAGAGAACGGTGCGGCCGGCAGAAGGCCCGGCGAAAGGCGGCTCTGTTTTTACACCGTGAAACGGATACGGAAAGTTCTCCGGCGGCACTGTTTCCGCCGGGAAAACCGCAGCCTCCGGCCGCACGCAGGCCAGCGCAGCAGCCGTGATTTTTCCGGGTTCAAACGGCACGAACCAGCGGTAAAAGCCTAGCTCCTCCGCGTATTCTGCAGCCGCATTGACCGGGATGTCATTTACGAGCAGTACCGGATCGGCGCAGTTTGTGTAGCAGCGCACCTCAATTTCCTCGCCCGGCACATAATTCCATGAATCAAGCATCATTTTCCATTCACCCAGGTCGGCGTTTTTCCGCCCGGTGCAGATATGAATCACCGGCTCATCGCTCCACCAGCTCTGACGGCTGTAGTAGCGTGCCTTTTCAAAACCTGCCGTGGAGAGGTTGCCGGAGCCGTGCGTGTGGAAGGGCCATCCGCCGCATTCGCCGAGATAGTCGATGCCGATCCAGAGGAACTGCCCCGAAATATAAGGGAGTTTTTTTACCCACTTCCAGGCTGCATATCCCGGGCTGTTCTCGCTGCCGAGAAACGGTTTGTCCGGGAAGCGGCGGTGATCCTGCTCGTACAGATGCTCCTTGTAATTATAGCCCACAACATCAAGATGGTCAATATAGCCTAAATTTGCGGAAAGCTCCGGAAACGCCACGGCGGCCGTGACCGGGCGCGTCGGGTCATTCTTCTTTGCGATTGCGGCCAGTCTTCTGGAAATTGCGGTCAGGCGCTCCATATTCGGGCGGCCGGCATTGAAACGGCGTTCTTCTTCCGGCTTATCGGCATCGTTATTTCCGGTCATGGTCAGAAAGCTTGGGTGATTGTACGGGTCGTTCGGGTAATCAATCTCGTTGCCGATAGAAAACAGCACAATGCTTGGGTGGTTGCGGTTACGCCGGATCTGTGCTGTAAGGTCGCGCTCGTGCCACTCCGGAAAATCGTTTGCATAGCCCTGATGCTTCGGCGGGTAGACATTGTGGCCGCGGTACCATTTGTTTTTGCAGCCCTCCCACTCGTCGAACGCCTCGTCCATCACAAGAAAGCCGAGCTCGTCGCAGAGCTCGTAGAGTTCGTTCGCATGCGGATTGTGGCTCATGCGGATGGCGTTGCAGCCCATGGCCTTCAGCTTGTAAAGACGTCTCCGCCATACCCCCTTTGTCATCGCTGCGCCGAGCGCGCCGCCGTCATGGTGCAGGCAGACACCCTTGAAAATGGTCGGTTCTCCGTTAAGGAAAAAGCCGTTGTCCGCGTCAAAGCGGATGGAGCGGACGCCGACGTTCTGTTCGTCCACGGTTACCGTTCTGCCGTCCGGAAGGACAACCGACGTCCGAAGCATGTAGAGTGCCGGGTTTTTCGGCGACCAGAGACGAGGAGCGGCAAGTGTCCCGGAAGTTGTTACCGTCTGCGCCGTGCCCTTTGTGAGAATGGCGGCCGTCTCAAACACAGCGACGGCGGTTTTTCCGTCAAAGAGGGTGGATTGTACGGTGACTTCGGCGCTGTTTTCTGCTGCGAGTTCGGAAAGAACGAGCTCATTGTCGATTACAATCTCTGCGCTGTTTTCGGAAACCTCAGGAGTCTTTAAGAAAATGCCGTATTCACACGGGTAAACCTCGTCGAATTGCTGCAGTGTTACTTTGCGCGTAATGCCGGAGCCGGTAAACCAGCGGGAATCTGCAATGTCCTCATGGCTGACCCGGACAGCAATCACGTTTTCCGTGTATCCGCCGGAACCGGCTGCCGGTTCCGGGCAGGGGAGGGCGGTGCCTTCGGCATCGGAGCAGTTCAGTGTATCCGGCCGGGAGGCCGCTGCACGGGAGCTGCAGGATAAGCCAGTTCTGTAAGCACTGGTGCAACCTGCTATATTTGCGGATGTATCGCCGAAAACAAGAAAATATGTTATATCATACCGGAAAGATATATATATCCGTTCGGGCGCCGGCCGAGATAATAGCCGTTAATCCAGACCTGGCTGTTTTTGTAAATGCCGTCAAAGCAGAGAAAAATTTTCTTTCCCTTTGCGCCTGCCGGAAGAGTGAAATGCCTGCGGTACCATGCGGTGCCGCCGACAACATAACCCGTGCCGCTGGAGAGATTGCGGTCTTTCGGATATTCCACGGACCAGTCGTGCGGGAGCGCAACCTCCCGCCAGTCCGCGTCGCTGAAATTTTTTTCGAAGGCGTTTTCTTGGTCGCCGAGACGGAAACGCCAGCCGGTATCAAGCAGCATTGTGAAATCCTCCTTATGAAAAGCTGAAAATGTGAAATTGTAATCGGTTTCAGATATGGGATTTATTATAACAGACGCACGGCGGCCGCAAAATGGAGTTTGTTATTATTTTTTGCGTTATATTCGCTTTTTTGATTTGCTGTCCGGCAGAATACTTTTTTGTTCTGTCAATTTATTAAATTTTCTTTTCATATATATTAAAAATCCTTAATTTTCCGAAGCGCCGCTTGTCTTTTTCGCTTTTTGTGCTAAACTGGAGTTCGAATTCGAATCCGATTTAGATTCCGTAAATTTCGGAAAAAAATATTTCGGAGAAATATGAGTGGGAGGGTTAAAAAATGTATAAGAAGGCAGCAGCAAAATGGCTTGTTGCGGCATTGGCTTCGGCACTTGTGCTTACGGCCTGCGGCAGGGAGGAAAAAAATGGAGCGGAGGGATCTCAGGAAGCGGAAATCACCTCGGGGCCGGCGGGAACGCCTGCGGGCGGGGAGGATAAAAATACTCCGACCGGTGCGGAAGGGGATATTTCCGGAGAGAACGATAAAAAACAGGCTCCGGAGGTTTCTTGGGAAATTCTCCGCGATGCGCGGACGGATGCTTCCGGAAAGGAAATCGCCTTTGCGGAATATCCGGAGTTTTCGTTGAGCGGGGATGGCTTCGAAGCGCTGGCATCGGCTCTTGCTCAGATCAACGGGGAGTGGAGGGAGCAAAGTACCCGGTTTCTGGACAGCGTGGTGCAAAATCCTGTGCTGCCGGATTCCGGCGCATTTGCGCAGACGGTCAATATAACGGTTACGCGCTGTGATGCTGAGGCGGTCAGCCTCTCTATTCTGAGAACGGAGGAGGAGGGCGGCCCGCATCCGAACAATTATTCCGACGTGTACAATTTCAGCACGCAGACCGGCGAACGGCTGGAACTGTCCGATGTGGTTGAAACCGGCGGGGATTTCCGGTTAAAGCTGAAGGAGCAGCTGATAGAGAATTATCCGGATCTGGAATTTGATGATGCGCTTCTGGATCAGGGAATCGCTGATGCGCTGGATCAAAAATCGCTTTATTGGAGCTTCCGGGAGGGCGGGGTCAGCATTGGTTTCCCGGTGGGTTCCTTCGGTTTCGGCTATGCGGAGGGGAGTCTGGGAGTCTGGATACCGCTGCAGTAAAAGGACGGCATAAAGTATAATATACAGAACGGGGAAGAAAATGATTGAGGTACGATTTTATAAAGAGGCGGATGACGCACTGCTGCGGTTTGCAGTAATTATCGCAAGATCCCGAGGGAAATGGGTGTTCTGCAAGCACCGGGAAAGGGATACCTGGGAAATCCCGGGCGGCCACCGGGAGCCGGGAGAGGATATTCTGGATGCGGCGAAACGGGAACTTTACGAGGAAACCGGAGCAGTTGATTATGACCTGAGAGAACTCGGCATATATTCCGTTGTCAGAGGCGAAGGAACCGCAGCGGAGGAATCCTTCGGCATGCTTTATTTTGCAGAGATCCGGGAATTTGAAACGGAGCTGCACCATGAAATGGAAAGGATTGTTCTGTCCGTGCAGCTGCCGGAGCGCTGGACCTATCCTGAGATCCAGCCCCGGCTGATGGAAAAGTTTATGACGTGGATTTTGTGATTAATGATTTGTCCGTATTTTTTGAATAATAGTTTTTGCCTCCTCCTTTTTCAGAACCTTTCCGTACGACACAACTTTTCCATCCACAACCAGTGCCGGAGTAGTCATTACTCCATATGCGGCTATCTGAGTGAAGTCCGTCACATGGTCAATGGCTGTGTCCATTCCCAGCTCCGTCAAGGCTGCCCGGACAGCAACCTCCAGAGAGTTGCATTTGGCGCAGCCGCTTCCCAGCACCTTGATTCCTGCAGAATTCTTTTCTGCTTCTGTCCGTGCCGGTGTTTCCTGGATGTTGTTGCTGCCGCTGCAGCAAGAATTTCTTTTTTGCTTTTTCTTTTTGAAAATTATCATTTATAGTTCCTTTCTTAAAAATTTATACAAGTAAAAATTGGAATACATGAAAGGCGTAGCCGACAAGGATAATTCCAATGGTGCAAACGCTGATAAACAAGGCCAGCAGCTTCGGCTTTACTGCTTTGCGGAGCAGAATCAAGGATGGCAGACTCAGCGTTGTGACGGCCATCATAAACGATAATATTGTGCCAAGCTGTGCACCCTTATAGAGTAGAGCCTCCGCCACAGGAATAGTGCCGAAGATATCAGCATACATAGGAACGCCCGCCAGTGCAGCAAGAACAACACCGAATGGATTGCTGCCGCCCAGAACAGCTTCAATCCGGCTTTGCGGTATCCAATTATGAATGACCGCACCAATGCCAACGCCAATCAAAATGTACGGGAATACTTTTTTGAATGTGGAGGCAACTTGTTCTTTTGCAGATTGAATCCTTTCCTGTACCGAAAGTGCAGGGGGGTGTATGTCCACACTTCCGGCTTTTCGGATGAATTCTTCCACATACGGCTCCATATGCAATTTCTCAATTAAAGTGCCCCCTGCTACAGCAATTACCAGCCCAACTATCACATAGACGATAGCGACTTTCGCACCGAAAATGCTCATTAGGAGGATAAGACTACCCAAATCCACCATAGGGGATGAAATCAGAAAAGAGAACGTAACTCCAAGCGGCAGTCCCGCACCGGTGAAACCGATAAACAAAGGAATGGATGAGCAGGAGCAGAATGGTGTTACCGTGCCCAGCAGGGCAGAGATAATATTTGCACCGATTCCGTGGAACCGGCCTAATATTCGTTTGCTTCGTTCTGGCGGGAAATAGCTCTGAATGTAAGAAATCACAAAAATCAAAAAGCAGAGCAGCACGGTGATCTTCAGCACATCATAAAGAAAAAAACGGATGCTTCCCCCGGCACGTCCCCCGGTATCCAGGCCAAGCATGGAAAGTCCTCTGCCGATCAGTTCATTCAGCCAATTCATGCCTAAAACCTGGTCTTGGATAAATTGCCATAGGCCCATAAAAAACCTCACTTTCCATTTGTTTCATGATATATCAAAAAAATTTGATGTTAAATATCAGGATAAACGCCATCTTGCTATGACGGCGTTTATTTATCACATAAAAGACATCGGTTCTTTTGCTCCACATCCGGTGTGGTAACAGCCAGCAGCAGCTTCACCGCTTTGTCCCTGCCAGCCTCGCTTAAGCAGTAATGCGTCCATTTGCCCTCCTGCCGACTGGCCACAAGCCCGGATTCACACAGAATTTTCATGTGATAGGACAGGCCTGACTGGGGTAAGTCCATCAGTTCCTGCAAAACGCAGGCGCATTTTTCTCCGCTTCGTAATTGTTCCAGGATGGCAAGACGTTTGGGATCACACAGGGCTTTAAATATTTTTGCACTTTTGTGATATGATTCCATATACTCACCTCAAATCAAAAAATGTTGATATGAATAGTATATGCTCCAATGCTGCATTTGTCAATAGCTCTCTGAATGTTTTTGAAACTTCTGTTTCCTGAATGGAGAGGCTCACGAATGGACGAGCGATGACCGCGGATAATAAAATGCAGGAACCCGCAGATGGAAATTCATATTTAGGGAAACGCTGATTTAATTCCCCGAAATGATAGAAGATGTGATAAAATAAGGGAAAGGGGGCGCTGGGTATGAAACAGGAAAGTTTTAGCGATATGGAATATAGATGCCGGAAAAAGAAAACAAAACGGGAAGAATTTCTGGAAATCATGGACGAGATCATCCCATGGGAGGAATGGGTATCGCTGGTCGTCCCCCACTATCCAACCGGGAAACGCGGCCGTCCGCCGATTGAGATAGAAACCATGCTGCGGATGTATCTGCTACAATGCTGGTTCAGCTTATCCGATGAAGGAGTAGAGGACGCAATTTATGACAGCTATGCCATGCGCAAATTTATGGGGATCAACTTTTTCGAGCAGGATGTTCCGGACGCCACGACCCTGCTGCACTTTCGGCATCTGTTGGAGGAGAAGGGCATCGGCAAGCTGTTTTTTGACGCAGTCAACCGCTGCCTGGAAGGGGCTGGACGGATGATGCGGGGCGGCAGCATCGTAGACGCCACGCTGATCAGCGCACCCAGCTCTACAAAAAACGCGGAGAAAAAACGGGATCCGGAAATGCACTCGGTGAAGAAGGGAAACTAATGGCATTTTGGTATGAAGTGCCACACCGGCGTGGATGCCGGGAGCGGCTTTGTCCACACAGTGGAGGCCACCGCCGCCAATGTCCACGACGTCACTGCAGCGGCAAGGCTTCTGCGGGAAGATGATAAGGTGGTCTACGGGGACAGCGCCTACCTTGGGATAGAGAAACGGGAAGAAATCAAAAGCAATCCGCAGCTTTCTGCCATTGAATACCGCATCAACCGCAGGCCGGGCCGGTTCCCAAGGGTTTCAGACAATGCCATTGACTGGGAGCGGCATATTGAAAACCGAAAATCTGCCGTACGCTGCAAGGTGGAGCATCCCTACAGGATTGTGAAGAACATTTTCGGTTTTCGAAAAACCGTTTACCGGGGTCTGAGAAAAAATCTTAACCGATTACACGTTCTCTTTGCCAGCGCAAATCTGTACATGCTTGCCAGGGCGGGCGGTTCCCTATGCCCCGCCTAAGGTTTTTGCGCCCTTCGACCGGGCTGTGACTGGAAAAGCGAGAAATTTATCCCCAAATATGGCCCTTTATTGGTCGTTTTTATTACCTTCGTTTATTTGCCTGGCTTTTACCTGCTTTAATCAGTGCTTCCTTAGAAAAATGGAAATTTAATGGAATAATCGAAAATTCAATGCTAGAATTAAAGTTTATTTTTGTAAGCCATCTGGTTAGGAAATTGTATGACACCATATATTTTTCGTCTATATATGATAAAATAGAGGACATGAACTGCATCAATAGGGGCATTCCTTCATTGTGCAGGTAGATCTGATCAAGTACCTGCCGGTTTGCATGAAAATACGAGTTTCTGCACACGTTAATATTTATGTGAACCATTTGGACATTGCGGTATGGCGGGTGTTGCAGCGGGCAGCGAACCGTCTGAATTTCATGTACTTGCGACGGATAAAATCTTACAGAACCAGAAGCCGGCAACAAGATCCCGTGTCCAGGGAAAAATATTTTTAATGGGCAGGGGTATAAAGTAGAAAAGCAGTTGCAAAATTTTGAAGAGAGCGCTATATTTTAAGGAAGTGCACCGCAGGGCGGACAATACAAAATTCCAGAGCAGAAGAAATGTTCTTCCTGGCATTTAAAAATATAATGATATGTCGAATAAGAAAAATATATTAAAAAAATCTTATAAAAGGTTATTACAAGGGAGGAATATAATGAAATGGAGATAGAGAGAAAATTTTTAGTAAAAGCAACACCGGTTCTTGAAGGAGCAAAGAAAAAGCAGATTGAACAGGGATATCTGTGCACGAGGCCGGTGATACGCATTCGCAGGTCAAATGACCAGTTCTTTCTGACCTATAAATCGAATCGCGGCCTAAGTCAGGAAAATGCGCTTCAGAACGAGGAAGTTGAGCTTTTGCTGACGGAGGAGGCCTATCTTCATCTGCGCGGGAAAACGGACGGTTATATGGTGGAGAAAACACGGTATGTGCTTCCGCTTGCAGAAGGGCGGTGCGCTGAGCTTGATGTGTTTTCCGGACGGCTGGACGGGCTGATATTTGTCGAGGTGGAATTTGAAAGCGAGGAACAGGCAGTAAATTTTGTTCCACCGTCATGGTTCGGGGAGGATGTATCCGGTCTGGGATGCTTCAGCAATGCATATCTGTCCGGGATGGAGAGCTTTGAGGAGTGGAAGCGGAAGAACAGCGGGGTGCTTCCGTCTGCGGACTGAAGAAAGAGGAAGGATGGCGGATGCAGAAATAAATCTGCGGATCGGCGGAAAGCAACAGCAGCAGAATGGGAGGTTGGCCATGATTGAGGGAGCATTGGTTCTGGAGGGCGGGGCCCTGCGCGGAATGTTTACGGCAGGAGTGCTCGACGTGCTTCTGGAAAAGAAGATAGAATTTTCTTATGTGAACGGCGTGTCGGCCGGATCGCTGAACGGCATGAATTATATTTCCGGGCAGGAGGGCAGGAGCCGGGATATCAACCTGCAGTTTATCAATGACAAGCGCTATATGAGCGCAAGAAACATAGTGAGAAACGGCGGAATTTTTAATTTTCATTTCCTTTTCGGGGAGATCTCAGAACAGCTGATGCCGTTTGACGCCAGAACGTTTTTCGCATCGGAACAGAGATTTGAGGTGGTGGCGACAAACTGCCGGACGGGACGGGCGGAATATTTTGAAAAGGGAAAGGAGCCGGAGATTATCCGCGCCGCAGCGGCATCCAGCAGCATGCCGATCCTGTCGTCGATGATTTCGCTGAACGGGCGGCGGTATCTGGATGGGGGAATCGCGGAGCCGATTGCGTACCGGCGGGCAATGGAACAGGGGTATAAGAAAAACGTGCTTGTGCTTACACGGCAGAGGGGATTCCGGAAGCCGGCCATTCCGCGTCCGCTGGCGCTTGCCTACCGCCGGCATTACCGGCAGTATCCGCAGCTCGTCGGACGTCTGCTTCAGATACCTGATCACTATAACCGGATACAGGAGGAGCTGGAAGGGCTGGAGGATTCCGGACGCATATTTATTATCCGGCCGCCGGAACCGGTTTTAATCTCAAGAACGGAGAAGGATACGCGGCGGCTGCGCGAGCTCTACGAGACGGGAAGGAAAGAGGCGGAGGAAAGGCTGCCGGCGATGGAGGAATATCTGAAAAAATAAAATCCCTGCCGGCGCTTTTTTGCTGCGCCGGCAGGAATGAAAAAACAATCCGAAGCCTGGTTTTACGGCTGCTTGCCGATATAGGCGAGGATGCCGCCGTCGACATAGAGGATATGTCCGTTGACAAAATCGGATGCGTCCGAGGCGAGGAATACGGCAGGACCCTGCAGATCCTCCGGACTGCCCCAGCGGGCGGCAGGGGTTTTTGCGATAATAAACTGGTCAAACGGATGCCTGGAGCCGTCCGGCTGAGTCTCGCGGAGCGGCCCAGTCTGCGGCGTCGCGATATAGCCCGGACCGATGCCGTTGCACTGGATGTTGAATTCGCCGTATTCGGAAGCGATGTTTTTCGTGAGCATTTTCAATCCGCCCTTTGCTGCGGCGTAGGCGGATACCGTCTCCCGCCCGAGTTCGCTCATCATGGAGCAGATATTGATAATTTTCCCGTGACCCTTCCGGATCATGGACGGGATCACGGCCTTGGAGACAATGAACGGCGCATTCAGATCGACATCGACAACCTGGCGGAACTGCTCGGCCGTCATTTCGCACATCGGAATACGTTTGATAATGCCCGCATTGTTGACAAGAATATCAACGACGCCGATTTCCTTTTCGATTACGCCGACAAGTGCGTTCACCGCGGCCTCGTCCGTAACGTCGCAGACGTAGCCGCGGGCTTTGATTCCTTCTGCCTCATAAGCGGCCAGTCCTTTGTCAACCAGCTCCTGGCGGATATCATTGAAAACGATGGTCGCTCCGGCCGCGGCATAAGCCTTTGCAATCGCAAAGCCGATGCCGTAGGAGGCTCCGGTGATCCAGGCAACCTTTCCCTTCAGCGAAAACATTTCCGAAAAATCCTTCATATTGTCTTTCCTCTCCTTCTGCCGCCGGGGCGGCTGATTGTCTTTATTATAATGCCGGCGGCGGGAATAATCAAGAAAAACGCGCTGCTTGCGATTTCCGGAGTTGTCGTATATAATAGATTAAAAATATTGATGAGCCGGGCAGAACCGGCGAAAGCGAGCAGAGCATGGGTGATATATTTCAGAGATTCTATCCCGATTTCTATGTGGCTTCGGCATACGGCATTCCTTATGAAACACTGTACAGACAGGGGATAAGGGGGCTGCTTTTTGATATCGACAATACGCTTGTGGAACATGATCAGGATGCCACAGAACGGGCGGCCGCGCTGATGCGCAGGCTGAAGAAGATCGGTTTTTCCGTTACCTTTCTGTCAAACAACGACGAGGAGAGAGTCGCGCGGTTTAACCGGGATATCGGAGCAGCTTATATCTGCAGAGCCGGGAAGCCGTCTGTGAAAAGCTATCTGGCGGCGATGGAGCGGATGCATACGGACCGGAGCAGCACCGTATTTATCGGGGATCAGCTGTTTACGGATATATGGGGGGCGAAGCGTGCGGGGATACGGGCTTATCTGGTGAAGCCGATTGCGAAGCACGAGGAGGTGCAGATTGTCTTAAAGCGGCAGCTCGAGCGTGTTGTGCTGTTCTTTTACTGCAGAAAAAAAAGGCGTGAGAGGGGCAGAAAATGAAAAATATAATTCTGATCGGTTTTATGGGCTGCGGGAAAACGAGTGTGGGAGGAAAGCTTTCCCGGGCGTTCGACTGGCGTTTTCTTGATACGGATCAGCTGCTGGAGGAGGAGTTCGGCTGTACCATCAGCGAATTTTTTGACCGGGAGGGGGAAGAAGAATTTCGCTGCCGGGAGACGCAGCTGCTTAAGCGGCTCTGTTCGGAACCGGAGGAGATGATTGTGTCGACAGGCGGCGGAATGCCGCTGCGCACGGAAAACGCCGCGCTGCTCAAGCAGCTCGGCACGGTATTTTATCTGAAGGCATCCGAGGAGGCGACCATCGCGCGGCTGGCGGGTGATACGACGCGGCCGCTGCTTGCCGGGGACGGCCGCGAGGATAAGATCCGCAGGCTGCTTGGGGAGCGCGCTCCGAAGTACGCAGCTGCTTCCGATTACATCATAGAAACCGACGGAAAATCCTTTTACGAGATTATCCATGAGGTAGAAAAGGTAATGCGGCGGAAAAAGGCAGAGCCGTAAGTCCGAAATCAGGAGGAAATCAAATTCAGCAGCTTCGGGCTTTGTGTCGTTTCGCACTGCCAGGTTCCTGTTTGATAAGGCCGCCTCTGCGGCAGAAGGAGAAAGAAAAATGAAAATTCTTGTTTTGAACGGCCCCAATCTCAATTTTCTCGGAATACGGGAGAGGGGGGTTTACGGGAGCCGGGATTACGAATCTCTGACCGAAATGCTGAAGAAGGGGGCGGCTGAGCGGGATGTGCAGCTGGAGCTGTTTCAGAGCAACAGCGAGGGCGGGATTATCGACCGGCTTCAGCAGGCTTACTTTGACCGTGTGGACGGCATTATCATCAATCCGGGCGCATACACGCATTACAGCTATGCTATTCGCGATGCGCTTGCGTCCATTGTCTGCCCGGTGATTGAGGTGCATATTTCAAATGTACACAAGCGGGAGGAATTTCGCCACACTTCTGTGACGGCCCCGGTCTGCACAGGTCAGATTGTCGGCCTCGGCTTGGAGGGGTATCTTCTGGCGATGGATGCGCTGCTGGGAATGGCCGCGCAGGAGGAAGTGCAGTAACCTGGTACCCTGCTGCGGACAAGGGTGGAATTTACCGGAACGATGGAAGACCGGCCACGGCCGGGCACCCTGCCTGCACATAAGGGGCCGGAACGCGAGGCAGCAGTGCCGGAGGAATGACCGGGCATCCGGTTTCCGGTTAAAACAGCTCGGGACATTTCTTCGGATTTGCCGGCGGCACAGTTCCCCGAGGGTGGAACCCTCCGGCGGCTCATTGGCTGCTGCGGGAGGGACAATTTTCCGGATTGTACAAAAAACAGTTGAAAAAATATGAAAAATCATATAGACTATAGCATAGCCAATGATTAAGGAGGATTCGTTTATGATATCAGCAGGCGATTTTAGAAACGGCATTACCCTGGAGATTGATAACGCAGTTTATCAGGTTATCGAGTTCCAGCATGTAAAGCCGGGAAAAGGTGCCGCATTTGTAAGAACGAAATTAAAAGACATTAAGAACGGCGGTGTTGTTGATAAGACCTTCCGTCCGACTGAGAAATATCCGCAGGCGCATATTGAAAGGACGGACATGCAGTACCTGTATGCGGACGGCGAGTTTTATAACTTTATGAATGTTGAGACCTTTGACCAGGTTGCCATGACGAAGGATCAGGTCGGAGAGACACTCAAATTCGTCAAGGAAAACGAGATGGTTAAGATGCTTTCTCATCAGGGGCAGGTTTTCTCCATCGAGCCTCCGCTCTTTGTCGAGCTGGAGATTACGGATACCGAGCCGGGCTTTAAAGGCGACACTGCCCAAGGTGCAACGAAGCCGGCCGTTGTTGAGACGGGCGCAACCGTTTATGTACCGCTCTTCGTAAACCAGGGTGACAAGATCCAGATCGACACCCGGACGGGCGAGTACATGAAGCGCGTATAATTTTTTAATTGGTTCTTACAAATGGCGGAGACAGCCGGAGAGCTGCGGAAAAATCCATTTTCTGCGGTTTTCCGGTTATTTTTTTCGTTTACTTCGAGGATTGCCTGCCGGCATTTTATACGATATAATGGAGCTGATGAATAAAATTCAAGATTCCAGCAATTCCTGAGCGGAGGTGATATTATGGAAAAGAGGCAGAAGATGCTATATATGCTGGGAGGCTTTGCGCTTGGCGTGCTGTTTACCGCTGTGATATCTCTGTGCATCGGTATGCGGACCAATGTTGATACGATGACTGAACCGGAGGGAGACAAGCCAGGAGGTGCAACCTCGAGCCAGAATATAAAACCGGATGATATCACACCTTCTTCAGAGGATAATAAAAAACCGGACGGCAGCAGTACTGTCTTACCGGAGCCGCCAGAAAATCCGCCGGGTGCTGCCCCGGAAAGCACCGCCGCCCCGCATCCGACGGAAAAACCGCCAGAAGAACTGCCGGGTGCCGCCCCGGAAAGCACCGCCGTGCCGCGTCCGACGGAAAAGCCGCCAGAAAATCCGCCGAGTGCTGCCCCGGAAAGCACCGCCGTGCCGCGTCCGACGGAAAAACCGACGGAAAAACCGCCAGAAGAACTGCCGCAGGAGCCGTCAACCGAAACCTGGGACAGCGCTGCCGTCTACACCGGAGGCGATACCGTCAGCTATCAGGGACGCCGGTACCGGGCAAAGTGGTGGACGCAGGGGGAGAAGCCGGACAGCAGCGATGTATGGGAAGATTTGGGAATTTTGGATGGTGAGGCGGTTCTGCCGGAGGGGGTGGATAATGTGCCGGTTAATGCGGAAGAACCCTGGGATACCGAACTGACTGATTTTAAGGTGGTTGGCTATTATCCGAGCTGGAAACCGGACGGGCTTTCGTATGTAGATTTCGGTATAGTGACCCATGTCTGCTATGCCTTTGCCATCCCTACGGCGGACGGCGGTCTCCGGGATCTGGAAAACCCGGAGACTGCGCTGGCACTGATTCGCTCTGCACATGAAAACGGAGCAAAAGTGCTGCTTTCCGTGGGAGGCTGGAGTTACAATGATATTCCGCTGGAAAACGTGTTTATGGAGGCCACAGCGGATGATGCAAAAGTCCGGCGGTTTGCCGAAAGTATCCTTGCCATGTGTGAAGAATACGGGTTTGACGGTGTGGATATGGACTGGGAGCATCCGCGGGTGGACGGTGCCAGCGCCAGACAGTACGAGGCTCTGATGCTGGCTCTGTCCGAGCCGCTTCATGCCGGAGGCAAACTGCTGACGGCTGCAGTATTGAGCGGGGCCACAGCGGACGGCAATATTTACTATGACGCCGCCGCTCACACCAATGCCGTACTGAATGCCGTGGATTTTATCAACGTCATGGCATATGACGGCGGTGACGGGGAGCGTCATTCCACTTACCGGTTCGCCGTGGATTGCGGGACCTACTGGAAGGAGACAAGGGGCCTGCCGGCCCATAAAGTAGTGCTGGGCGTTCCTTTTTACGCCAGGCCAAGCTGGGCGGACTACGGGACAATCCTGGCAGCTGTGCCGGATGCCTTCAGCAAAGACCGCGTTGTCTACAATGGTATGGAAGTTTACTACAATGGTGTGGATACCATTGTGGAAAAGACCAGGTATGCCAGAGAAAACCTGGGGGGTGTTATGATCTGGGAGCTGACCCAGGATACACCGGACAAAAGCAGAAGTCTTTTGCAGGCAATCGGAAAGACGGCAGAATAATTCAGAACCCGCATGAACAGAAACAGCAGTCAGGACAATCCTGATTTTCCCGGCCGGTCAGGGGCAATACTTTAGCCCGGCCGGGAAGCACGGAAGCCGCAGGCCTCCGGATGAAAATTACCGGTTTTCCTTTTGCTGCATCAGCGCCGCGATCTCGTCCCGGATCGGGGCGATTTTTTCGTCCGGGATTTTGATATCCAGGAAGAATTCGACAGCATATTTTGCCTGTGCAACCAGCATATCCAGCCCGCCGGCGGTACGTGCGCCGCGCTCGCGGGCTTCGCGGAGAAAGCGGGTTTCCAGTGGGTTCGCGATAATGTCAACGGCGGCCTGAAGACCGCGGTACGGCGTAAGATCAATCGGTGTGGCATCCGTATTCGGGAACATACCAACGGGGCTTGTATTAATAATGATTTCCGTGTCGGCATGGAGTGAGGCGGCAGTTTCATAGGTAACAGTGCCGGGCTCCTCGCGGTATTTTACAACGATGGTTTCTTCTGCACCTCGCTCGGAGAGGGCGGCAAACACCGGCTGTGCCGCGCCGCCGTTGCCGAGTACCAGCACCTTTTTTCCTGAGACATGGATGCCGCTGCGGTCGAGCAGATAGAGAAAGCCGAAATAGTCGGTATTGTAGCCCGTCAGCCTCCCGGAGCGGTTTACGATCGTATTGACCGCACCGATCCGTTCCGCCAGCGGATCAAGCTGATCAAGGTAAGGTATTACAGCTTTTTTGTAAGGGACGGTAACATTGATTGCCGTAAAATCATGCAATTCCATAAATGCGGGAAATTCCCCGCGGGAGAGCGGATGAAGCTCGTAGATATAGTTCGCCAGGCGCTCATGAATCTGTTTGGAATAGCTGTGCCCGAGAGTTTCTCCGATCAGTCCGTACTGCATTCTGTGCCTCATTTCTGCGCTATAGGGCGCTTTTTTTAATTTTTAGTTCGGTAACAGATAAATTCTGTCCGTTTTCCTATTTCATTCTGTTCGGTTTTATAATTTACCGCTGAAAAATCTGATTTTAGTCTAGCACAAGAGAACAGAAAGGACAACAAAAAAGTAAAAACAAGAAAATCAGGTGCAGCCCCGCTGCGGGCCGCATTGACCAGGCTGCCGGTCCCGGATTGATGAGGAAAGCAATCGAAACCAGAGCTTATTTTTTTGAATATTCCCGGGGGACAGGCATATATTTTACAAGAGCGGGCCGGGCTAAGCAGCGGGCGCGCCGGAAGGAGGGGCGGCGGGATGGAGAATATTATGAGAATTTTGGCGGGGCGGCTGAAAACCGTGCTGTCGAGGGCCGGGCTCGATAGCTCGAAGCTGCTGGAAATCCGCCTGCGGGCGGGACAGCCGCTGATTCTGAACCGAACGGATGGAGAGATTTTCCTGACCGAGACGGGCAGGCTTACCAAAAACCGCAGGGAGGCGTATGCCGTCAGCAGGAATGATCTGCGCGAAACAATGGAGTACATCAGTAATTTCTCGCTGTACGCGTTTGAGGAAGAGGTTCGTCAGGGCTACATTACAATTGCCGGCGGGCATCGGGTCGGTGTCTGCGGCCGAACGGTGCTTGAAAAAAATCAGGTAAGAAACATGAAGTACATTTCCTTTTTGAACATCCGGCTGGCGCATGAGGTGAAGGGCTGTGCGGACAGGCTGCTGCCGATGCTGCGCACGCCGGACGGAGGCGTATGTCATACGTTGCTCGTAGCGCCTCCGGGTGCGGGGAAAACAACCATGCTGCGGGATATCGTAAGGCAGCTTTCGGACGGGGGAATGACGGTGGGCGTGGTGGACGAGCGGGCGGAGATCGCCGCCTGCTGTCAGGGGATGCCGCAGAATGACGTTGGAATGAGAACGGACGTGCTTGACTGCTGTCCGAAGGCGGAGGGACTTCTTTTTCTTCTGCGGTCCATGGCTCCGGCAGTGATCGCGGTCGACGAAATCGGAGGAGAGGAGGATTTGCACGCACTGCGCTATGCAAGCAGCTGCGGCTGCAAGCTGCTTGCTACGGTGCACGGCGCGGATATCGAAGAAATCAGAAAAAAACCGGTGCTGAGCGGAATGATGGCACAGCAGATGTTCGAGCGGTATGTTGTTCTGGAAAAGAAGGACGGAAAATGCGGCGTTCGCGGGGTTTTTGACGGCGGAGGGCAGCAGCTGGCCGGACAATTCAGATAAGCGGCAGCCGGTCCGAAGCCGGAGCATTCCTGCATGGCAGGACCGGTCGCCGTAACAGTTCCGGGTAAAAGCATTCGGCAATGGACGCAGCCGGGCCGTACCGGGAATTGCAGAAGTTACCCCTGTAAAGGGGGAGAAACGGGAGAGGAGAATCGGCATGATAATTCGGGTGATGGGCAGTATTGCGGTGCTGGCCGCCTGCGGCGGCTTCGGTTTTTATTTCGGCGGGGAGATCGAGCGCAGAATCCGGCTGCTCAGACAGCTGCGCAGCAGCGTGCTTGTGCTGCGGGGGGATGTCCGCTATCTGCGGTCGAGCCTGCCGGAAGCGTTTGAGGCAGCAGCAGCTCGTGAGCAGGGGGAGCTTTCCATGTTTTTTTCCGGGCTCGCGGAGCAGCTGAACGGGCGCCTGGCTCAGTCGCCGGAGGAGGCATTCCGGAACGCCTCGCAGAAAGCGCTTTCCGATACGGCGCTTCGGCAGCAGGATATCGCCATGCTCATCCGGCTTGGCAGCATGCTCGGACAGATGGATGCGGACATGCAGCAGAACGCGTTTGACTGGTATCTGGAACAGCTGAAGGAGCTGACGGAAACTCTTTGTGCCGAGGAGAAAAAGCATGTGACCCTGAGCAAAAGCCTCGGTATTCTGGCGGGAATATTTCTGCTTGTTATTCTGCTTTAGAAACGGAGGACAGCGGTTATGACAATTCAGTTAATCTTCAAGATCGCAGCCGTCGGAATTCTCGTTTCAGTACTCAATCAGATACTGAAGCATTCGGGGCGGGAGGATCAGGCGTTTCTTGTCAGTCTGGCCGGTCTGCTGGTGGTTCTGTTCTGGATCGTGCCGTACATAGCACAGCTGTTTGAAACGATCCAGACTTTGTTCGCACTGTAGGTGATGAGAACAGGCAGACGCTGTGCTGCAGGAGGAGACAGGGAACGCAAAGCGGTCGGATGCTGCGCCGCCGGAAAAACGGTCCGTCAAAAGCCGCCGGATTCCTGGCCGCCGGAGAAACGTTGAACCCGGAGCAGCCGGGCACTGTACTTTGGGAGAGCGCTCATACGAACAGTGAACCGAAAGCAGCCGCACGAAAGGCGGGCGGAAGGTATTAAATCCGGTCAGAAGGTTTAAAGCTGGTTTATGCGCAGGATAAAGAAGGGACTGACAGCCGGGAGAGCCCGGCAGCAGGTTTGCACCGGCGCGGTGTCCGCAGCCTGGCATGAAGAACGATACCGCGCGGAAACGGGGGATGAATATGGCGAAAATTGCGCTGGCCGGAATTGCGACGGTGCTCTGCGCTTTGTTTGTAAGAGGCGGAAAAAGCGAATATGCTTCCTTTATCAGCATGGCAGGCTGTTTGCTGCTGTTTTTCTTCGGAGTGTCGAGGCTGGAGACAATTCTCCGGACGATCGACCGGCTGAAGGAATATCTGGGCGGCAATACGCAGTATGTCGCTATTCTGCTTAAAATTGTCGGGATCACCTACCTGTCGGAATTTGCGTCCGATCTGTGCAGAGATGCGGGATTTTCCGCGGTGGGAAGCCAGGTGGAACTGGCGGGGAAGCTTACGATTATGGCTGTGAGCCTTCCGATACTGCTGGCGTTGGTCGAGCTGATCGAGGGCTTTCTGACATGACCGCGCGAAGAGGACGGGCTGCTTTTAACGGGACAGCCCGGATGGGAGGCGTACAGCACAGCCTATCAGGAAAAAAACAGGCGGACAGGAGGAACGAACCTTCGGCTTCCGGAAATTGGAAGAGGTATGCGCGGAGGGCGGAGCGCCGGAGCTTTTCGGCGGCTTTCGCTGCCGCCGTACTGCTTGCTGTTATGTGTTCCGCGCTGTGTTTTGCGCCGCTGACCGTGCAGGCATCGGAAAGTGTTAAAAACGGAACCCGGACATTTTTTTGGCCGGCGGTGACGGGAAGACCGGCAGCGCAGGCGGCGGACGGCGCGGCAGGGCTGTATTTTTCGGAGCTGTCGCAGAGCGGGGAATATGAAGACCTGGATCGATTTGTGGACGAGCTTCTGCCGGAGGGCAGCTTCGGCTTTTCGGACTATATTTTCCGCGTGCTCAGCGGGGAGGAAAGCCTTTCGTTCGACGGGCTTCGAAAACAGCTTTCCTCAGGGCTTTCCGGGCAGCTGGCCGGAAAAAAGGCGGAATTTGTCCGTCTGCTCGGCATTGTGCTGCTCACAGCGGTATTCACCGGATTTTCCAGAGCTTTCCGCAACGGCCAGGTCGCGGAGAGCGGCTATTATGTTTCCTATCTGATGCTGTTTTCCATGCTGGCGGCCGGATATCTCTCTGCGAGCGGGATCGTATCCGGAACGCTGGATCGTCTGCTCGGCTTTATGAAGCTGCTTGTGCCGGTGTTCTGTGCAACGCTCGCGTTTTCCACGGGAGTATTTACCTCGCAGGCCGCTTCCGCAACGCTGCTGATGATCCTGGCGCTGGCCGATTATTTTATTATTGCGGTGCTGCTGCCCGGCATCCACCTCTATATGATGTCGGTTCTGGCAAATCATCTGACGGAGGAGGAGCCGCTCGGCAGGCTGTCGGATCTTCTCGCCCGCGGAATTCGCTTCGCCATCAAGGCAGTGCTCGGTTTCGTCGCCGGGATCAGTGTGCTGCAGAGCATGATCACGCCGGTGATCGACCAGGCAAAGCGAAAATCAGCGATCAAGATTTCCGAGATGATTCCCGGGCTCGGAAATCTGTTTTCCGGGGTGACGGAGACCGTGCTCGGTGCGGGGAACGTAATTAAAAACGCGGTCGGGACGGGCGGCATGATCGTTATTCTGCTGCTCTGCGCCGCACCGCTGATCCGGGTTCTGCTCTCCGCTCTGTGCTACCGCGCGGGAGCGGCAATTGTGGAGCCGGCGGCGGACAAGCGGATTGTGCGCTGTTTGTCCGACACTGCGGAGGGGATTACAATGCTGTTTCAGGCGCTTGCGGCGGGAGCCGTGCTGTTTCTGCTGGCGCTTGCCATTCTGGTGCGGGCGACTTCATAAATGTTTCTTCCGCGGCAGCCGTGAAAAGCCGGCTGACACGCGTCCGGAAAGGGGGAAATAGCATGGTGGATGCCGTTTATGCGTGGATGAAGCAGATTGTATATTTTCTGCTGCTCGTCGGCATTATTCGCAATCTGACAGGGAAAAAATACGAGAAATATGCGAAGCTGACCGTTGGTCTGTGTCTTGTGCTGATGCTGGCGGCTCCTGCCCTGAAGCTTCTTTCCGGGGAGGAATTCCGGTTTTTGTGGCAGAAAAACGAGCTGGAGCAGGAACTTAAGCTGCTGGAATCGCTGCCGGCCGGCACCGACCGCAAATGGGAGGACGGCGTGATCGCCGAATACGAGGAACTGATACGGCGGCAGTCGGACGAGCTGATTGCCGGGATGGGAATGCGGGCGGAGGCGGTAAAGCTGGAACGGGAGGGCAGCGTGGTAGTCGGCTTTACCCTCTGGGCGTCGCCGGTGAAGAATGCGGTGTTATGGGACAGCGGCGGGGCGGGAGAGGGACAGCCGCCGGGAAAAATATCCATCACGGATATTGTTGTGCGGCTGGGGTATACGGAGGATGAAACCGACGCGGCCGGACGGGATGCCGCGGATACCGGAGACGGCAAAAGTGCCGGAAGCAGGGAAGAAACCGGCATCGGTGCCGATGCCGGGAATAGCGGCGGGTCTCAAAGCAGCATCTTTGGCCCAGACAGCCGGACCGCCGCAGGCGAAGGATACGGCCGAAACGGCAGCAGGATGGTGTATGAACTGGCAATAAAGAAGCGGCTTGCGGACTTCTACAATATGGATGAAGCGCATATACATGTTATCATCCAGTAGCTATGCCGGTCCGTAAGCCGGATTTTTCCCGGAACGCTGCGCCGCCACGGAGGCAGAGCGGCGCAGCCAGGGATGAAAAGGAGGAGCCCATGATACCCCTTGGGAAGAAGCTGGCGGAGTTGAAGCGGAAGGCAGGGACGAAAAATATTTGCCTTCTTTTACTGGCATGCGGATTGCTGCTGCTTTCTTTCTCGTCCGGCATTTTTTCGCCGGAACAGGAAAAGGAGCCAAAAGCAGCGGCAGGGGAGCCGAAGGCTCCTTCGGAATCGGCAGTGCGGGAGACGGAAAAGACAGAGCTGGAGCTGTGGGAGGAAAAACTGAAGGCACTGCTGTCCGGAGTGAAGGGAGTAGGAAAGACGGAGGTTATGATAACACTTTCGGACAGCGGAGAGAAAATAGTGCTCAAGGATGTGGCAAGCGGTACAAAATCGCTGAACGAGGCGGACGGCAGCGGCGGAACCAGGGTTGATCTGTCCTCTGAGAAAACGGAGTCAACCGTGTTTGAGTCCGACAGCGTCCCGTTTGTGACACAGGAGCTCCCGGCAAAGGTTGCGGGCATCCTTATCGTCTGCGAGGGAGGCGGCCGGGCGGATGTCGCGCTCAGTGTGGTTTCTGCGGCGGAAGCACTATTCGGAGTACCTGCGCATAGAATAGTAGTATTGGAGATGAAGTAGAAAGAAAGGCGGGTAACTACATAATGAAAACGATTTTCAAGAAGAATCAGATCATCATAACAGCGCTGGCGATCATGATTGCGGTTGTGGGCTATCTGAATTTTGCAAAGGATAAAGAGGACGAGGCTGACAGGGAGGCGGCGCTTCTGGCGGCCGGACAGAACGGGCTGATGGACGAAGGAGACGATCCGGACGGGAAGGAGTTTGAGGATCTGTCCGCCGAGGATCTCGGGGAGGATTACAATTTTATTTACGGCGTTTCGGACAACGGGGATCTGGTACTGAAGGAAAATCTTGCGGCACAGGGGGATAACGTGGCGGCGTCCGGAAACGGTGCGGAAGACCAGAACAAGGATGGCGCACAGAGCGGAGGCAGCTCGGACGGAAAGAAGGAGGACAAAACAGACGGCAAGACCGGAGATAAGACCGACGGAAAAGCAGAGGATGGAACCAGCGGAATAACTGGGGACAAAACGGGCGGAACGGACGGCAGCAAAGAGCCGGATAAAAACGGGGCAGAGGTTACGGGAACACCGATAAAGGACGGGGATGCCTCCAAGACGGACGAGAGCACTCCGGGAGAGGCCGTATTTACGAGCGTCACGCTGCAGAACGGCTATTTTTCCAATGCAAAGCTGAACCGGGAGCAGATGCGCGCGCGCAGCAAGGAAACGCTGATGTCCGTCGTCTCCGATTCCACGGTTGCGGATGAGCTGAAGCAGGAGGCCATTGATACGATTATTGCGCTGACAGCCCGGGCGGAAAATGAGAACGCCGCAGAAATTCTGCTTGAGGCAAAGGGCTATGAGGGCGTTGTCGTCAGCATATCGGACACGGAGGTGGATGTTGTCGTAAACGCCGAGAGTATTACGGAGCAGCAGGTTGCTCAGATCGAGGATATTGTCAGCAGAAAAACAGGAATCACAGCGGACGGAATTGTCATCACAACGGTTGTGATGGAGGATTGAGCCGCAGAACATCCTGTGCTGCGCCGCAAAACCGCGCAGTACAGGGTGTTTTTGATGTCTCCCGCGCCGTTCACCGCGACGGCGGAAGGGAGATTTGCAGTTCTGCAGACGCGGCCGCCGGAAAGAAACCCTTTGCAAACATATTGATTCCATGGTATAATATCCTGCGATATTATACCAGCGCCGGTTCGCGTCCGACCGCAGGAAGGACACAAAAAATTTTTTCCGGTTTGCGTAGAAACGGTTATTATGTGATATAATCTGGCAGAGGCCGGAGATTTTGGATACAGGAGGTAGCAGAATGAGCAGGGAAAATGACAGCACGGGCGAATATACGATGGAGACGAGCAGCGAGATCGGCGAAGTAAAGATTGCGGATGATGTCGTGGCGACGATTGCCGGACTGGCGACGACCGAGGTGGAGGGCGTGGCCTCCATGCAGGGGAATCTGACCAATGAGATCGTCGGGAAGCTCGGAGTGCGCAACCTTTCCAAAGGCGTGAAGATTGAGCTGATGGAGGGAATGGTTCACGCGGAGCTTTCCGTTATGATGAAGTACGGCTACAGCATCCCGAAGACCTGCCGGATGATCCAGGAGAGAGTGAAAAACGCGATCGAAAATATGACCGGACTCGGCGTGGAGAGCGTCAACATCCGGATTGTCGGCGTGGATACGGGAAAGTCGAAATAGAGGCTTCGGCGGTACCGGCCGGGGGAAGGAAAGGCAAATGACCAGACGAGAAATCAGGGAGCATGTGTTTATCATGCTGTTCCAGAGTGAATTTCATGAGGCGGAGGAGCTGGCCGATCAGAATCGGCTGTATTTTGACGAATATATGACTAAGGCATCCGCGCAGGAGCAGGCTTATATCGAAGAGCGTTTCGGGCATGTCAGGGAGCGGCTCGGGGAGACGGATTCGCTGCTGGCTGGCGCGACGAGCGGCTGGAAGCTGAACCGCATGGGGAAGGTGGAACTGACCATACTCCGGCTTGCTGTATATGAGATGAAATCAGACGAGGAGATACCGGAGAAAGTTGCTATCAACGAGGCGGTGGAGCTTGCCAAAAAATTCGGCGGGGATGCTTCTGCCGGATTTGTCAACGGAGTGCTGGCAAAGCTGGCGGTGTGATGAGCGGGCGCCGCGGGCGGGCCTGCGGCAGGTATGGGTGCGGGCAATGAAGGTTTATACCGTTTCACAGATTAACGGATATATTAAGAATATATTTGTAAAAGATATGCTTCTCGGGCGGGTATCCATCCGGGGCGAGGTATCGAACTGCAAGTATCATACCTCGGGGCATATCTATTTTACGTTGAAGGACGGGACAGGCCAGCTGCCCTGCGTGATGTTTGCGGGGCAGAGGGCCGGTCTTGCTTTTCGTATGTCCGAGGGACAAAGTGTAATTGCTTCCGGCAGCGTCCAGGTGTATGAGCGCGACGGGAAATATCAGCTGTACGCGAATCATATCGAGCTGGACGGGACAGGCCAGCTCTACGAGCAGGTCGAGCTGCTCAAAGCCAGGCTGCACACGGAGGGACTGTTTGATCCGGCGCATAAAAGGCCGATCCCGCAGTATCCCAGGACAATCGGGCTGGTGACGGCGCGGACGGGAGCCGCGCTGCAGGATATCCGGAATATCGCCGCAAGGCGCAATCCTTATATTCAGCTGATTCTCTGTCCGGCGCAGGTGCAGGGCCTGGGAGCGGCGGAATCGGTGGCGTCCGGAATCCGCAGGCTGGATGCCTTCGGCGTCGATCTGATCATCGTGGCGCGGGGCGGCGGCTCGATCGAAGATCTATGGGCCTTCAACGAGGAGCTGGTTGCGCGGACGGTGTATGAATGCCGGACGCCGGTGATTTCCGGCGTGGGGCACGAGACGGACACGACGGTGATTGATTACGTCGCGGATCTGCGCGCCCCGACGCCGTCAGCAGCCGCGGAGCTGGCAGTGTATGAGTGGGCCGGGCTGGCCGGACAGCTGGCCGGCTGGCATGTGGAGCTTACCAGGCGGATGCTCGAGGCAATAGAGGCGGCCCGCAAAACGGTGAACGGCAGAAAGAAGCAGCTTTCCTATCTGAGCCCCGGATACCGTCTGGCGCAGAAGCGGGAGCAGGCGGGGCGCGCACAGGAACGGATGGAGCGTCAGCTGCGCGCTGTGCTGGAGCGGACGCGCCGCCGGGTTTCCGGGATGGAGGAGGCGCTGCCGAAACGTTTCCGTGCCGTGCTCGAGAAAAAACGGCATCAGCTTGCGCTGGCCGCCGGGCGGCTGAAGGGGATTTCTCCTCTGGAGCGGCTGAGTCAGGGCTATTCCCATGTCGCGGCGCAGGACGGGCGTACAATTTCCTCCGTGCGGCAGGTGGAGGAAGGCGATGAGCTTACCATATCGGTGCGGGACGGCCGGATTGCGGCGCAGGTGACCGGCAGCACGGCACAGGAGAGCAGATAGCGTTTTTTTCACGGGAAGAAAGGAGAACCTGCAGAGCAGGAAACGACAGCCGCACCCGGACGGGCGGAACCGGACGGATGCAGAAGCGGCGGACAGGAAAGGCAGACCGGACGGCAGGAGGACGGGTTTTATGGCAGGGACAAGGAAAAAAACATCCGGGGAAGCGACCGGGGAAAATGGAATTGCGGAGGCCGGCAGCGCACAGAAGGAGGGCGGTCAGAGCCTGGAGGCTGCCCTCGCGCAGCTGGATGAGATTATGGAACGCCTGGAGCAGAGCGACATCAGCCTGGAGGATTCGTTCCGGCTGTATCAGCAGGGAATGCAGCTGGTGAAGCAGTGCAATGATTCCATCGACCGGGTGGAGAAGCAGCTGCTTGTGCTTGAGGAGGAAGGTATTTAGAAAGAGCGGCGCATCCGGCCCGGTCAGGGATTTACCGGAAAGGATCTGGCCGGCCTGATGGAGTTCGTTCCGGGAAAGCCGGCATCGCAGCGGATGGGAAATTTGCACGGGGTGCTTATGTTTGAAGAGTTTGAAGAAAAATACAGAAAAAAAACGGAACAGATCGAAATTATGCTGAAGGATTTCCTTCCCGCAGAGGAGGGCTTTCAGAAAACCGTACTCGAGGCGGTGAATTACAGTCTCACGGCGGGAGGAAAAAGGCTCCGCCCTCTTTTTCTGGCGGAATGCAGCCTTCTGTGCGGAGGAGGCGGGCTTGAGGACAGGCTTGTCCGCGCGTTTGCGGCAGCGCTGGAGATGATACACACCTATTCCCTTGTGCACGATGATCTGCCGGCCATGGATAATGATGAGTACCGCCGGGGAAAGCTGACGACGCATGCAAAGTACGGCGAGGCGATGGGAATCCTGGCCGGGGATGCTCTTCTGACGCTTGCTTTTGAGACGGCAGCCGGGGCAGTTGCGCAGGAGCACACGGCGGACAGGCTGTCGGCGGGTGCAAAGGCACTGTCCATCCTTGCGGGGAAGGCCGGGCTGTTCGGGATGCTCGGCGGACAGGCGGTTGACGTGGAGCGGACGGGGCAGCCGATGACGCCGGGGGAGCTGGACTTTGTGTACCGGCTGAAGACGGGAGCGCTGCTGGAAGCGGCGATGACCATCGGAGGAGTGCTGGCAGGCTGCTCCGGCCGGGAGTTCTCCCTGCTGGAGCAGTGTGCTTCGGCCGTCGGCACGGCCTTTCAGCTGCAGGACGATATCCTTGATGTCACAAGCAGTCTCGAGGTGCTTGGAAAGCCGGTGCACAGCGACGAGAGAAATGAAAAAACGACCTGGGTAACTCTGCATTCGCTGGAGGAAGCGCAGCGCGAGGTGGAGCGCCTTTCCGGACAGGCGGTACGGCTGCTGGAGGAAACAAAGGGTGACACAGCATTTCTTACCGATTTAATTTGTTCGCTTGTCCACCGGAAAAAATAAAACAGACAAAATATCCGCACCGTTTCCCGTATAAAGTGCTGTACAGGAGGCGGCTCCGCCGCAGATGCGGTTTATTTTATGGAAAGCGAGGGTTCGAATGATCGGAGTGCTTGAGAGGATTCGAAAACCGAATGACATTAAAAATATCCGTGAGACGGACTATGCCCGCCTGGCGGAAGAAATCCGGGAGTTCCTGATTGATCATGTCAGCAGGACGGGCGGGCATCTCGCCTCCAATCTCGGGGTGGTCGAATTGACGATGGCGCTGCATCTGGTTCTTGATTTTCCGAAAGATAAGCTGATCTGGGATGTCGGGCATCAATGCTATGTACACAAGCTTCTGACCGGACGGGCGTCCGGCTTTGATACGCTGCGCCGGCACGGCGGGATGAGCGGGTTTCCGAAGCGGGCGGAGAGCAATACCGATCTGTTTGATACCGGGCACAGCTCAACCTCCATCTCGGAGGCATGCGGGCTTGTGAAGGCTCGGGAGCTGACCGGCGGAAAGGAGAAAATATTCGCGGTGATCGGAGACGGGGCGATGACCGGCGGCCTTGCCTACGAGGGGCTCAACAACGCAGGTCAGCTGAAGAGCAATCTTGTGATCGTTCTGAACGACAATAAAATGTCGATTTCGGAAAATGTCGGGGGAATGGCAAATTACCTTGGAAAGATCCGGACAAGCAGCAGATACGAGGATCTGAAGGATGATGTGACAAGCACGCTTGAGAGGATACCCGGGATCGGCTCCGGACTGGTGCGCCAGCTGCGGCGGTCGAAGGATACGCTGAAGAAGTTTATGATTCCGGGAAATTATTTCGAGGAGCTGAACATCACCTATATCGGGCCGATCGACGGGCATAATGTAGGGCAGATGTACGAGGCTTTTCTCGCCGCTTCCCGGAAAAACGGTGCAGTGCTCGTGCATGTCATTACCAAAAAAGGCAAGGGCTACGACTGCGCCGAGCATGATCCCAAGCAGTTTCACGGTGTGGATGCCTTCGATATCGAAACCGGTAAAAGTCTGAACGAAAAATCACAGCTCACTTATACGGATATTTTTTCCAGATCTCTGATTGAGCTGGCAGCAAAACACAGGAATATCGTTGCCATCACTGCGGCGATGCCGGGAGGAACAGGACTGTCCGAGTTTCAGCGCCAGTATCCGAGAAGGTTTTTTGATGTAGGAATCGCCGAGGAGCATGCGGTCAGCTTTGCGGCCGGGCTTGCCGCCGGGGGATATCACCCGGTGTTCGCGGTATATTCTACCTTTCTGCAGCGCGCCTACGATCAGATACTGCATGACGTATGCCTGAACCGTTTTCCGGTAACTTTTGCTGTTGACCGGGCAGGAATTGTCGGCAGCGACGGCGAAACTCATCAGGGCATTTTTGATATATCCTATCTTTCCAGCATTCCGGGGTTAACTGTGATGGCCCCGAAGGACGGCGGGGAGCTGAGGCAGATGCTTGAATTTGCAGTTACCCTTCCGCGTCCGACCGCGATCCGTTATCCGCGCGGAATTGCCGGCCGGGAAGCGGAAGGTTCCGTAGCGCCGGTAGTATACGGAGAGTGCGAATGGCTGAGCAGAGAGGGAAGGATTGTGCTGCTGGCGGTGGGCAGCATGGTGCAGACTGCGCAGCATGCCGCCGGGCTGCTGGCCGGGGACGGGATTGCGGCAGCGGTCGCCAACGTGCGCTTTGTCTCACCGGAGGATGTGGAAATGCTGCGGCATGCATCCGGGTTTGAGCTGGTTGTGACGCTGGAGGAGAACGTTGCGCGCGGCGGCTTCGGCGAGCGTGCTGCCGCCTGGCTTTTATCGCATGGCTTTCGCGGACGTTTTCTCAATATCTGCCTGCCGGACAGGTTTATCGAGCACGGAACACAGGAGGAGCTGCGGAGGGCTTACGGTCTGGATGCGGAATCCGCCGCGGAAAAAATCCGGATGCTGCTGGCAGAGTTATAGGCCGGCAGTTTCGGCATGGAGGCATGGATGGAGGAGAAGGAACGGCTGGATGTTCTGCTGGTAAAGAGAGGCCTTGCCGAATCAAGGGAAAAAGCGAGGAATATGATACTTGCGGGTGAGGTTTGGGTCGCGGGGCAGCGCGCAGAAAAGGCGGGTGCAAAGTTTCCGTTATCGGCTGCGCTTGCGGTGCAGCCGACGGGAGCCTTGCGGTACGTCAGCCGAGGGGGGCTTAAGCTGGAGAAGGCGGTGGAGGCACACGGCATCCGGCTTGCCGGAAGAATCTGCATGGATGTCGGAGCTTCGACAGGCGGCTTTACCGACTGTATGCTTCAGAACGGCGCGGCGCGCGTCTATGCGGTCGATGTCGGCACGGATCAGCTGGCGCAGCGGCTGCGGGAGGACGAACGGGTGGTATCCATGGAGCGGACGAATATCCGGTATCTGAAGCCGGAGGATATCGGCGGGACGGTCGATTTTGTTTCCATTGATGTAGCTTTTATTTCCCTGACGCTTGTGCTCGGCCCGGTTCTGGCGCTGATGAAGCCGGGTGCTGAGCTGGTCGCCCTGATTAAGCCTCAGTTTGAAGCGGGCAGGGAGAAGGTCGGGAAAAAGGGCGTGGTGCGCAGCCCTGCAGTGCATGAGGAGATAATCGGCCGGATCGTGCAGTATGCCGAACAGCTCGGTCTTATCCCGCTGCATCTGGACTTTTCGCCGATCCGCGGGCCGGAGGGAAATATCGAATATCTGCTTCACGCGGAGAAGCCGGCGGAAACCGGGTCAGGCGGCGGAAGCCTGCCCGGCGGCTGCGGTGCGGATGCCCTGCCGCAGCCCGGTTCGGCGGCTGTGCGGGAGAGCATCCAAACGGTGGTAGCGCAGGCCCGTCGGGCGCTGTCTGAGACGAACAGGTGAATTATGGGGAATGGAAAAAGAAATGAAAAAATTCGGGATTATTACCAACAGAGAAAAGGATGAGGGACTCGGGGTAACACGCCGGCTTCAGGAGCTGCTGCGGTTATCCGGAGCGGAAAGTTTTCTCGCCGCCGGCGGTACCAACGGCGGCTGCTACACGGCGGCGGAGGAGCTGCCGGAGGATGTGGACGGTCTGATTGTGCTGGGCGGGGACGGGACACTGCTTCACGCGGCTCACGATGTCGCGGCCAGAAACATTCCGCTGCTCGGGATCAATCTCGGAACGTTGGGTTTCCTTGCGGAAACGGAGATCTCCGGCATGGAGGAGGCCGTCCGCAAACTGGCGGCTGGGGAGTATCAGATCGAGGAGCACATGATGCTGTCGGCGCGCAGGCTTGCAGGGCGGGGAGAAAGTGCAAAGGTTCTGCCGGACGCGCTCAATGACCTTGTGATTTCGAGAAGCGGATTTTCCCGGCTGATTGCAGTCGGAGTCTACATAAACGGTGAGCTCGTCAACAATTACCGCGGGGACGGTGTAATTCTCTCGACTCCGACCGGTTCGACAGGGTACAATCTGTCCGCGGGCGGGCCGATCGTTTCGCCGGCTTCGAACCTGATTGTGATTACACCGATCTGCCCGCATTCGCTGAACGCGCGCAGCATTGTCGTTTCCGACCGGGATACGGTTTCGATCCGGATACGGAAGAGCAAGAAGACACAGGAAGAGGAAGCGATTGCCACGGTGGACGGCGGCTATGCGGTCAATCTGGCCGCAGAGGACTGTGTGGAGGTGCGCAGGGCGGCTCATGCCGCGAAGCTGATCCGCCTGAACGGCGGCAGCTTTTATCAGGTGCTTCGGCAGAAGCTGGACGGAAACGCCGGCGGGCAGAACTGAGGAGCATGGAAAGCGGGAGCGGAACAGAACCGGAAAGCGGAAGGAGGCCGGCATGAAGGTCGGAAGACAGAGCAAGATTATCGAGCTGATAACGGAAAATGAGGTGGAGACCCAGGAGGAGCTGGCGGAGCTTCTGGAGAAGAACGGCTATCCCGTGACGCAGGCAACGATTTCCAGGGATATCCGCGAGCTGAAGCTGACAAAAATTGCAGCGGAGAACGGCGGTCAGAAATACATTGTCCTGCAGCCGCCGGAGGCGGGACTCGCGGAAAAGTATGTCCGCGTGCTGAGGGACGGCTTTCTGTCGATGGATACGGCGCAGAATATTCTCGTCATCAAAACGGTGTCCGGTATGGCGATGGCGGTGGCGGCAGCGCTTGATGCGATGCACATTGAAGGAATGGTCGGCTGCATCGCCGGCGACGACACGATTATGTGCGCGATCCGCACGCTGTCCGAAACGCCGAAGGTGATGGAAAAAATTTCCAGAATTGTAAGCCGGAAGCGTAGGGAGGAGCCTGTAGCGGTCCGCGGACCGGAATTATCGACGGCAGGGAAGAAGGAGCCGGAAACAGGGCGCGGGGCGGAGCGATAAAATGGGCCGTCCGGGGAGCCGGAACGTAGAAATTTAGGACTTGCAAGCAGCGTGCAGCGGTGCTAAAATGTGAGAGATTACAGCATTATACGTGAAAATTAAGGAGAATTTTATGTCAGGACATTCAAAATTTGCAAACATTAAGCACAAAAAAGAAAAGAATGATGCAGCAAAGGGAAAGATTTTTACGCGGCTCGGCCGCGAGATTGCGGTTGCTGTCAAGGAGGGCGGCCCGGATCCGAGCAACAACAGCAAGCTGAAGGATATTGTTGCCAAGGCAAAGTCCAACAACATGCCGAACGAGACGATCGAGAGAAGCATCAAAAAGGCGGCGGGCGACGTAAACAATGTCAATTACGAATTTGTCTCTTACGAAGGCTACGGTCCGAGCGGTACGGCGATTATCGTCGAGGCGCTTACGGATAATAAGAACCGCACGGCTGCAAACGTGCGCAATGCATTCACAAAGGGCAACGGCAATGTCGGCACCCAGGGCTGTGTTTCCTTTATGTTTGACACAAAGGGCCAGATCATTATTGATAAGGAAGAGTGCGGAAAAGATGCGGACGAGCTGATGATGCTTGCGCTGGACGCCGGCGCGGACGATTTCGGCGAGGAGGAGGACAGCTTTGAGATACTCACGACCGAGGAAGCCTTTTCTGCCGTGCGCGAGGCCCTGGAAAATGCGGGCGTGCCGATGCTTGAGGCGGAGGTGACGAGACTGCCGCAAACTTATGTGACACTGACGGCCGAGGACGATATCCGCATGATCCAGCGCACGCTGGATCTGCTTGATGAGGACGACGACGTGCAGAATGTATATCACAACTGGGATGCCCCGGACGACGCAGAATAAGCGGAAAGACGCCTGCCCGCAGCGTCGACAGAGAAATCTAAAATATTTTAGAAAAACATTCACAGATTGTTTACATTTTATACACGGGCAAGTTACAAATCGGGGGTAAAGTATTCTTATCAAAAACAACAGCGCTTACATCTAAGTTTTGCAACTTTTTTCATAAATACTACCCCCCTCAGAAAAGGCAGCCGTCTCGCGGCTGTCTTTTTCCCTGTGCCGGGAAAGAAGGTATTTCTGCGTCGGTATGTGCTGCTGGTATGTGCTGCCTGTATGCTCTTTTCCGCACATCGGAGTATATGCGGGCGCCGGCATGGTCAGCCGTGCTGCGGGGAACCAGGCAGGGGCATGCAATGACCTTCCGGAGATAGCAAAACTCAGATTTCGCCCTTATTTTGGAAATTTCGGGAATTTAAGAAATTGCCTCCGTGACACAGTTTTGCCAAAGGAGTATGATAAAATGCGCGCAGAGCCTTAGAAGCGTTTCAATGTGAGAAGCTTTCATACTGGATACACGGAGGTACGATATGATGTATAAATTGAGAAAGAAAGTAGCGGCGGGAGCGGTTTTATTCCTTTTATTCCAGGGGATATTCGGCGGACTTCCCGGCGGTTTAGGCCTTTTTGCAGGGGACGGCATCGGGACAGTGCCGGTGTATGCGGCAGATCCGACGCCGCCGGCAACCGGAACACCGACACCGACACCGACACCAACACCAACTTCGGCACCGCCGGCCACCGGAACGCCGGCACCCACTCCGACCGTGGAACCCACACAGGCTCCTCCGGCTCCTACCATTTCAAATGATCCGTGGTGGGGCGAAGGCCAGCAGCCGGAATTCTTCATGATCAAGGAGTCGCAGCCGATTAAGAACGGCCAGCTGATTCCGATCGAGAAGGAGACAACGGTGATCAGCATCGGCAACAGTGCGGGCGTTTTCCCGTCCGGTGCGACGATACAGTGGGAAACCTACAACAAAAAGGTTATCAGCCTTGTGGAGAAGCAGGAGGGCACGAAGTATACCGTGGAGGTCAAGGCAGTCGGCCCGGGCTATACCTCGCTGGGTGCGATTGTCTCTTACGGCGGCAAGGACTATCCGGTCAACTGTCAGCTGCATGTGCCGCTGGCGCTGATGACGAGCACGGGCAATGTCAACACCGGTACCTCCGGCGCAGATGAGGCAAACAAATATCTCGGTATGATCGATTCCCTGAAATGGGGTGAGACGGCTGAGGCAAAGACGATTCAGTTAAAGCTGGAGGATCCGGCATATTCCCATTATCTTCCGATGTTTCAGTATGTGAATTACGGAGCGGGCGTCACGAGTTTTATCATCAAGGAGAATGTGAACAACGGGGTTCTGATTGCAGATGATCAGATGCCGGCCTGGGAATGGACTTCCTCCGATACCAATGTCGTCACCGTGGATCAGTACGGCTATATCAAAGCGGTCGGTGCAGGTTATGCGGAAGTTACCGTGACAACGCTTACCACGGCGGACAATGCAAAAAAGGATTCCAAGACGATCGGCGTGCTGGTCGAGCCTGCGATTAGGCTTCCGGGCGGTACGCAGTTCCTGAGCGGGGTACAGAAGTACACGGCATCGTCTACGTCAATGACATTACATACGAACGCGGTGATCGCGGACGGCCTGGAATGGGCGCTCTACCGCGGAACAGCGGATAAGCTGAGCAAGGCGGAGCCGCTTGATCTGGATGAAAACAGATACATGCAGGTGAACATCAGCGATTTCGGAAACGGCGTTACGCTCTCGGAGATGAAAGCCGGCATTTACTGCCTGATTGCCAGGCCGACGGATAAATACGAGGAAAACAATCCGAAAATACGCAAGGTGGTTCTGGAGATTACCGTGCCGCTGATGATTTCGGAAAACCCGGTTGTCATGAATGTCGGGGATATCTACAGTGTGCTGAGCAATGCAAATGTGCTTGACAAAACGCTGTTTACCTACAGCATCGACGATCTGACGATTGCTGAGGTATCGGAGGGTGTTGTCACGGCGTTGGGAGAGGGTCACACGAACATCCAGCTGCATTACCGCGGCGGCAGTTATGATATCTTTGACGGATTGGGGCCGGACAGCGGATTTTACAAGGAGCATTACACCATTCCGCTGACGGTTATCGACGGCATCTCACTCAACATGACAACGGCGACCATCTACACGGGCTCGACGCTTCAGCTGACGCTGAATACCTCAAACAACAGCGCGCCGATCGAGTGGGTTTCGAGCGACGAATCCATTCTTACCGTGGATGAGGACGGATTGGTAAAGGGTATCAAGGAGGGCAATGCCGTTGTTACGGTTACGCAGACGATCAACGGTGTAACCAAGAAGGCGATCTGCCGCATCCGCGTGGTCGGCTCGGTGGAGAGCATAACGCTGGACCCGGTGGAGAAGGATGTTGCGATCGGCGATCTGCTCACCATCAATGCGATTGTGACACCGAAGCTGAATCAGGTATCGCTGCACTGGGTGACGTCGAATGCTTCCATCGTTTCGATCGAGCAGGCCGGCGACCTTTCCACGACCGTGAAGGCGGTTGCGGGCGGCACCGCGGTTATCACGGCCATCAACCAGAATAATATTGTGGTCGGTTCCTGTCTGATCAGGGTAAAGCAGCCGATCGTCTCGATCACGCTGTCGCAGACAAATGTAACCGTGCCACTGACAAGCAAGGATTTTATGCTCTATGCAACGATATCGCCGGAGGCGGCAAAAAATGAGCCTGTCGTCTGGAAATCAACGGACCCGACCATCGCCACTGTCGATCAGTTCGGTAAGGTAACGGTGAAGAAGCCGGGCAAGACTTCCATTATATGCTCCTCGAAGGCGGACGGAAATATTTCCGCAGTCTGCAACGTCGTTGTGACGAAGGCGGTCAAGGGGATCAAGCTTGACAAAACTGTTCTGAACATGTTTGCGGGCGAAACGTACCGCATGACTTACGTAATAAATCCGTCGGATGCGTCGGACGTGGCCGTTACCTGGATGTCCACGAATCCTGCGGTTGCCACGGTGGATGCGAAGGGCCTTGTCTCAGCGAAGTCCGTAGGGCAGACGTCAATTATCCTGAAGACGGCGGACGGCGGCTACATGTCCACCTGTCTTGTAAATGTTTCCAAGGTTGCGGCGGCGGTGAAGCTGGATATCACCACGCTGACGCTGAACGTGGGAGATTACTACTACTTTGAGGCGACCATCACGCCGGCAGACAGCACGGAGACGACGCTGATCTGGGAAACCTCGGACAAATCGGTTGCGATTGTCAGCAATAAGGGAAAGGTGACGGCAAAGAAAGCGGGCGTCGCAATTATTATGGCGAAGACCAAAAGCGGTTCCACAGCGTACTGTACCGTTACCGTGCAGCAGGGTGTGACTGCGGTCGAGCTGGATTCCAACGAAGAAACAATCCGGGTTGACGATGTAATTGAGCTGGTTGCCGAGATAAAGCCGGCCACCGCGACCATACAGAAGGTGGTCTGGACGAGTTCAAACAGCAGCGTGGCCTCGGTTGACGAGCGCGGGCGCGTAACCGGAAAACGGGAGGGCGTGGCGATTATTACCTGTACGTCCGTGGACGGCGGTTATGTCGATTACTGCGCGGTGGTCGTTCTGCCGAAGGAAATCGAGATTATTGACATGAAGCTTGTACCGGAAACCTATAAGCTCGGCGTAGGAAAAACCTATAAGCTCGGAGTTGAGGTGAACCCGGCGGATGCAACCAATCTCGAGTTCGAGTGGAGCTCCAGCAACCCGAAGGTGGTCACGGTTGATCAGAAGGGTAAAATGAAAGGTATTTCGATCGGAAATGCAGTGATTACCTGCAAGGCTACCGACGGAAGCGGCGCGGAGGCATACTGCGAGGTGGAGGTCTGCTATCAGATTACCGACATCGCGCTGAACTATGACTATCTGCAGCTTGTCGTAGGCCATTCTGAGACGCTGAAGGCCACGCTCAAGCCGGAGAACGCCACCTACGGCGTAACCTGGGAATCGGATGATCCTTCCATCGCCGTGGTGAACGGGCAGACCGGAAAGGTGACGGCCATCAAGGCGGGCGACGCAAAGATTACCGCAAGGGCACAGGATTCCAGCGGGCTGACCACGATATGCTATGTGCATGTTATTGATCCGATTCCGGTTACCAATATCCAGGTTTCGGAATCTGAGATCGTTATGATACCGAACGAGAGCACTACGGTAAGCTTTACGATTCTTCCGGCTGGCCATACGGACAGCTACACCTGGTCGAGCGACAACCCGGCGGTTGCGAGTGTGAACTCGCGGACCGGCCTGATTACCGCACATGCGATGGGAACCGCAAATATTACGATATTCGCGGATTCCGGAAAGAGTGCGTCCATCAAGGTCTATGTCGTGGGGCTGAGTAAAACGAGCTTGACACTGGAGCAGTATTCCTCGACCCTCATCAGTCTCGAGGTCTTCGGGGCATCCAAATCCGATCTTTCGGTTCGGTGGCTGTCGGAGAATGAGCGGATTGCAGAGGTGGCAGGCGGAATGATTACCGGCCGCGCGATCGGTACGACAACGGTGTATGCGGTGGTCAACGGCAGGCGCCTGTCATGCCGGGTAACGGTAGAAAAGATAGGAAAATAACAGGCAGGTTTAATAAGTCAAAGAAGAGAAACGGGCCGCCGGCGTGCAGAATATGCGCCGGCGGTTAATTTTTTATATTTTTTATGTACTGGATTTGCACTGCAGAAACCGTACCCATGTGCGGCAGACAGGAAGAAAATCCCTGTTTGCCGGCCTGCGTGAAGTATCCAGCCTATTAATTTTTCCGGCTTTTGTGAAGTATCCAGCCTGTAATGAAGCTTGTCCGGCTTGTGTGAAGTATCCAGCCTGTAATGAAGCTTGTCCGGCTTGTGTGAAGTATCAGCCCGTAATGAAGCTTGTCCGGTCTGTATAAAGCTTATCCAGCCTGTATGAAGTTTGTCCGGTCCGACGCTCGGTCTGTATGAAACAGAATTGAAAGCAGCCGGAACAGGGGATCGCAAAACGGGTAATGCAATAAGGCGGCGGGGAAGCACCCTTATCCCGTTTCCCTCGCTCCGGCTGAAAAACTGCACAAATCTGCAAGTTATATTCTGCAAGAATTCCGATCTTGTTGGAAGTTCAAAAATATGGTACACTGTTGGGAGCAACAAGGTATATGAAAAAGCAGGAAGGAAAAACTGCTTGGGCGGGAAGGCCGGTTTTCGCCGGGAATGCGGCGTGCTTTTGTACATTGCCGCAATATATGGAAATACGAATATACGAAAGGATGCTGACATGCTGACAGGTCTTTACGCAAAAAATTTTGCGATTATTGATGAAATAGAGGTGGAATTCGGAGAGCATCTCAATGTGATCTCCGGGGAGACGGGTGCGGGAAAATCCGTGATTATCGGTACCATCAATGCAGCGCTCGGGGGAAAGGTGACTAAGGATATTATACGGGCCGGGGCGGATGCGGCGCTGGTGGAGCTAACGTTTCGGGTCGGGGCCGGCGTGCTGCCGGAAGGTCTGGAAGAACAGGGCCTGAGCGTTGAAGACGGGGAGCTGACGCTGTCCAGGAAAATAACGGCCGGCGGGAAAAATATATTTCGGCTCAACGGGGAAACGGTCAGCGCGTCCGTTGTGAAGGAGTTGGCCGCCGGTCTGATTGACATCCACGGACAGCATGAGCATCAGTCGCTGCTGAAAAAATCAAAACATCTGGAGATGCTGGATCGCTTTGCAGGGGAGGAGCTGACAGGCAAAAAGGGGCGTATGGCAGAGCTCTACCGGAGCTGGCGGGCGCTGAAGGACGAGCTGGAAAATGCCCGGATCGACGAAGACAAGCGTCTTCGCGAGCTGTCGTTTCTGCAGTATGAGCTGAATGAGATTGAGCAGGCCAGGCTGATCCCGGGGGAGGAGGAGGAACTGCGCGCAGAGCACAAAAGGCTTTCCAACCGAAATCTAATCTGCGAGGCGCTGGACAAGGTTTACCAGCTGACCGGAGGGGACGGGGATTGTGCGGCGGAGCAGATCGGCTATGCCATGCGCTCGCTCGGCCGTGTGGAGGAATACGGGGAGGAGCTGGCCGGGCTTTACCATTCCCTCGGCCAGATCGAGGAGCTTCTGCATGATTTTAACCGGGAGCTGACCGACTATATTGAAAGCTCCGGAGGAGAGGAGGAGCGTTTTGCACAGGTCGAGGAGCGGCTGGATCTCGTGAATCGCATGACTTCGCGCTATGGAGCCACGGTGGAGGCCGTACTGAGTCATGCAGAGGAATGCCGTGCAACAATCGAAAAATACGAGAATTATGATGAATATGTTGCTGGTCTGGAGCGCCGCTGTCGGAAGGCGGAGGAGGAGCTGGCCGGGCTTGCGCGGCAGGCTTCCGAAATCCGGCACAAAAAGGCTGTGGAGCTGACTTCGCTGCTGACGGAGGCGCTGAGAGATCTGAATTTCCTTGATGTAAAGCTGGAGATGCATTTTGAACAGCTCGAAAGCTTTACGGCGCTCGGGACGGACGACGTGGAATTCCTGATTTCCACAAATCCCGGAGAACCGCTTCAGCCGCTTGCAAAAATTGCATCCGGGGGAGAGCTTTCCAGAATTATGCTTGCGCTGAAATCGGTTTTTTCCGGGAAGGATGAGATCGAATCCATGATTTTCGACGAGATCGATGTCGGGGTGAGCGGACGAACCGCACAGCTCGTGTCGGAGAAAATGGCGAGGATTGCCGCTGAGAGACAGCTTCTCTGCATCACTCATCTGCCTCAGATTGCTGCCATGGCGGATTCGCATTTCATTATAGAAAAGACAACCGACGGCCTGACGACGCGGACGGATATCCGAAGGCTGTCCAGGGACGGGGAAATCGGTGAAATCGCAAGAATGCTGGGCGGTGTGGAAATCACGGACAAGGTTCTCGAGAGCGCTGCGGAGATGAAGGCGATGGCGGACAGGAAAAAAGAGGACCTTTTCCGGCAGGGGAATCAGTGACCGCCGGCTCTGTCAGACAGCGGCTTTTCGAATTGTCCGGGACATCAAATTGTTATTTTCCGGAAATGGTACCGGGGAAGGCCAGGCTGGAATTCCAGGGAGACAGGAAAGCTGGAAAGAAGCCCCGGCTGAATTGCCAGGAATGCCGGAAATCCAAGAGGAAGCCAGGCTGGAATTCCAGGGAGACAGGAAAGCTGGAAAGAAGCCCCGGCTGAATTGCCAGGAATGCCGGAAATCCGGAAGGAAGCCAGGCTGGAATTCCAGGGAGACAGAAAATCCAGAAGAAACCTCTGCTGATATTCCGCGAAGATACAAAAAATCCTGTGATAGTCCGCTCTTTGTTTTATAGATGAAAGCAAAAGATAATGTTCTATTTAAAAAAATGTGTATAACATGAAAGGGAAAGGTAATACAATGGAAAAAATTTTTGGTTCGCTGGATTTCAGCAATCAGGTCAGAGAGAATGCGATTTTGCGTGCCTCCTTTAATGAACTGACCCGGGAAACTTTTAGCTTTGATTTCACCGGCTGGTATAATGCGGGGCATTGGGGAGAATGCTATATTCCGCATGTGCTGCTGGACGGAGAGCATGTGGTATCCAATGTTTCCGTCAATCTAATGCCGTTTTCAGCCGGAGGGGAAAAGAAATCTTATATCCAGCTGGGCACGGTTATGACCGCAAAGGCATACCGCGGGCGCGGGCTGAACAGCAGGCTGATGAAGCGGGTTATCGAGGAGTATAAGGAAAAATCGGACGGTATTTATCTTTTTGCAAACGACAGCGTTCTGAGCTATTACCCGAAGTTTGGCTTTCATCCCGTAAAGGAGTATGAGTATTATCTTCCGCTTACGGGAAAGAGAGGCGTGCTTCCGTACACACTGGAAAAAATTAGCAGAATATCGGCAGAGCAATGCGAGCGGCTTTATGAGATAATCGGGAGCGGTTTGAAGGACGGAGCCGGAAATCCGAACGACGGTATGTATATGGACGGAAATCCCGGTCTGTATCAGTTCTGGCTGGATGCGGAATTCGGAGATATGCTTTACCTGCTTCCGGAAAACGGCAGTTATATCGCAGCGGGAGCAGAGGGGGGCAGGCTGACTTTGTATCAGACCTTTGGGGAGGAGAAGATTGACCTTCTGAGACTTGCAGCGGCATTTGAGGGAATACAGGAATTGGTGCTCGGCTATACCCCTGCAGATCGCGGGCAGCTCTGCGTTCGGGAACATAAGGAAGAGGACTGCACGCTGTTTGTACTTGGGGAGGATCTGCAGCGGATAGAGCGGGAAAAAATAATGTTTCCGCTTCTGTCGCACGCATAAGTTTTCAGAATGCAGCAGAGAGGAGAATACCGGAATTTAAAATAGAAGTTAAATATAGAAGTGGAAGGTAAAAAGGAAGGGAATCAAAGAAAAAAGGAAGAACAAAAGAAAAAAGGAATTAAAGAAAAAGGGGAAATCAAGGAAAAAGGAAATAAAAAAGAAATCAAAGAAAAGGAAAGAAAAGATAAGGGAAATCAAAGGAAGAGGGAGTCAGAGAAAAGGGAATCAAAGAAAAAAGGGAGTCAGAGAAAAAGGAAGAACCAAAGAAAAAAAGGAATTAAAGAAAAAGGAAGAACCAAAGAAAAAAAGGAATTAAAGAAAAAGGAAGAACCAAAGAAAAAAGGGAATCAGAGAAAAAGGAAGAATCAAAGAAAAAAAGGAATAAAAGAAAAAGAAAGAACCAAAGAAAAAAGGAATTAAAGAAAAAAGGGGAAATCAAGGAAAAAGGAAATAAAAGAGAAAAGAGAATCAGAGAAAAAAGGAAGTAAAAGAAAAGATAGAAGAATAAAATGAAAACTGAATAAAAGGAAATATCAGGAAATATATGCGGAAACTGCTAGTTTATCTACCATGCTTTCGTACATACTAAAACTGCGAGAAAATGAAAAACAAAAGGATATATTTTGATGAGATATATCCTTTTTTGCTGCCGCAGGCGGCGGCTCCGCGACGGAGTATAGAATCATTCAGAAAGGATGGCGCAGAGGTATGGAACGAAGGATGGAAAAACTAGAGGAACAGCAGGTGATTCGGCAATACCGGAAACGCTATCGCCGTCTGCTGATCTGGCTGTCCCTGGCGGCTTTTTTATTTTTGCTGATATTTTCCTGGTATAAGCTGAAAAATTCAATTCCGAACAGAATACGGATACTGGTGGACAAAACGGAACAGTTTGATTTCGGACTCCCGCTGAAAGCGGAATTTTTGGAGGAAAACATCGGCGTTCTCTCCGTCAACGATTCCAATATTCCGGCAGGTTCGCTTCACATAGATCTGCAAGATAAGTTTACTCTGAAATCGGAAACCACGGGAAGTTATAAAATTAATCTCAAACTTTTCGGCTTTATTCAGTTTAAGCAGATATCCCTCGATGTGCTGGAGCAGCTGGAAGCGATCCCCTGCGGCAGGCCGATTGGAATCACACTGGAAACCAAGGGTGCACTTGTGCTGGGGACCGGTGTGGTGGCGAGCAGAACGGAGGGGAATATCGAGCCTGCAGCGAATGTTGTGCATACGGGCGATTATATTACGGAAGTGAACGGGAAGGCAATCGACGGGAAGGAAGAACTGATCCAGGCCATTCAGACGGCGGAGAAGGACGAACTGCAGCTCACCGTAATCCGGGACAGAGAGGAGCAGAAGGTTCGGATAAAGCGCGCCCAGACGGCGGCAGGAGACTATAAAATCGGCGTATGGGTAAGAGATGATACGCAGGGCATCGGCACTCTGACCTATATCACGACGGACGGACGCTTTGCGGCGCTCGGACACGGGATCTCGGATGTGGATACCGGAGTTTTAATGGAGGCGGCGCGCGGCAGCATCTATGAGGCCGAGATTGTTGCCGTGACGAGAGGACGCGCCGGTACGCCCGGGGAATTGTCCGGGGTGATTCGCAAATCCGAGGGAACAAGACTGGGCGATGTCTATTCCAATACTCTGCGGGGGGTGTTCGGCCGGCTGACAATCGGCAGCGATGTCGTGGGGAGGCTGGAGAAGGAGAGCATGTACGGCGTGATGGAGCTCGGGCTGCGCCAGGAGGTTCAGACAGGACCGGCAACCATTCTGTGCCAGGTGGACGGGACGCTGCGGGAATATGATATTGAGATTGAGGATGTCGATTACGGAAACAGCAAGCAGAGCAAGGGCCTTGTGCTCCATATTACGGACAGAGAGCTGATTGAGAAGACGGGCGGAATTGTGCAGGGAATGTCCGGAAGCCCCATTCTTCAGAACGGAAAGCTGATCGGAGCGGTGACCCATGTGTTTGTAAGAGATTCGACAAGAGGCTACGGCACATTTATCGAAAATATGCTCGAGTATTGAAAAATAACAAAAAATGTTAATTTGGGGATTGATTTTTTCCAGAATTTAGGATATTATAAAATCCAGAAATGGAAATATATGGTTTCTTCCATCGAAAAAGGAGCCATTTCCGAATACTGCTATATAAAAAATTCGAAAAACGGATGAAATGTGAGAAATAAGTTTTTCACATTGCAATTTGTGACAAGCGCTGCTTCGCACAGATTGCTTAATTTTAAAAGCAGCGCAGAAATGAGGAATTTTTTATGGAAAAAATCAATGTTCTGATCGTGGATGATAATATCCGCACGGTTAACATGCTGGAGGAAATTGTGCAGAGCGACGAAGAGATGAACGTGATCGGCAAGGCGGAAAACGGGCTGGACGCACTGGAGCTGATCCGGGAGAAGGAGCCGGATGTTGTTCTGCTCGATTTGATTATGCCAAAGCTGGACGGGCTTGGCGTTCTCGAAAAGGTAAAGAAAAATAAGGATCTGAAGAAGGTTCCTTCGTTTATCGTGATTTCCGCGATTGCCCAGGAGCGCGTAACCGAGAATGCTTTTGAACTCGGTGCGAGCTATTATATTCTCAAGCCCTTTGACAACAATGTTGTATTGAGCCGGATTAAGCAGGTAAAAGGACGGGCGGGGCAGCATCTCCTTGAGAAGCGTGCGCCGCTCGGTGCTTATGAGACGCCGGCGCTTTCCAGGGCGCACAATCTGGAGGCCGATGTGACGGATATTATCCACGAGATCGGGGTACCGGCGCATATCAAGGGTTATCAGTATCTGCGCGATGCGATCATGATGTCGGTGGACGATACCGAAATGCTCAATTCCATTACAAAGCAGCTCTACCCGTCGATTGCCAAGCGCCACAAAACCACGCCAAGCCGCGTAGAGCGCGCAATCCGTCATGCGATCGAGGTCGCCTGGAGCAGAGGGAAGATGGATACCATCAACAATCTGTTCGGCTACACGGTCAGCTACGGAAAGGGAAAACCCACAAACTCCGAATTTGTCGCGCTGATTGCGGACAAGATCCGGCTTGAATACAAGAGCGCAGGAATTGGCTGAGATGCAAAATAATGTATTTTCCTCTTCCCCTTGAATTAGCTTTATGGTATAATAACTGCAAGAGGTTAAATCCTACAGAGAGATGAAAAGAGGAGGCAGGGTAGTGAAAAATATTTTGTTTGTTGCTTCAGAGTGCGTGCCGTTTGTCAAGACCGGCGGATTGGCGGACGTTGTCGGCTCTCTTCCGAAATATCTGGATAAGGAGCAGTTTGACGTAAGAGTAATGCTGCCGAAGTACATGATGATTCCGGACAAGTTCAAAGAGAATATGCAGTACAAGACCCACTTTTACATGGAGCTGAACTGGCGCAGCCAGTATGTGGGAGTACTCGAGACCGTGGTGGACGGAATCACGTTCTATCTGATTGATAATGAATATTATTTCGGAGGGATGAGCCCTTACGGAAACATTTACGAGGACATCGAAAAATTCGCGTTTTTCAGCCGTGCCTGCCTGTCCGCGCTTCCGGTAATCGGCTTCCGTCCGGATATCATCCACTGTCATGACTGGCAGACAGGGCTTGTGCCGGTCTACCTGCACGACAGCTTCCAGGGCGGAGAATTTTTCCGCGGCATCAAAACCATCATGACGATCCACAATCTGAAGTTCCAGGGTATATGGGATAAAAAAACAGTGAAGAACATCACGGGGCTCGGCGATTACTATTTTGCGCCGGACAAGCTTGAGGCCTACGGCGATGCAAATTACTTGAAGGGCGGCATCGTTTACGCCGATTATGTGACGACGGTCAGCGATTCCTACGCAAACGAGATCCGCATGCCGTTCTACGGCGAGGGGCTGGACGGGCTGATGAATGCGAAGTCCAACCGTCTTGTAGGCATAGTAAACGGCATTGACTACGAGGAGTACAACCCGGAGACGGACCCATACATTGTCCAGAATTATAATATAAAGAATTTCCGCAAGGAGAAGGTGAAGAACAAGCGCGCACTTCAGCAGGAGCTGGGGCTTGAGGTTGACGACAGAAAATTTATGATCGGAATCGTGTCGCGCCTGACCGATCAGAAGGGTTTTGATCTGATTGATTATGTGATTGAGGAAATCTGTGCGGAGGACACGCAGTTTGTTGTGCTCGGTACCGGCGAGGAGAAGTACGAGCATCTGTTCCGCCATTTTGCGTGGAAGTACAGCAACCGCGTTTCCGCGAATATCTTCTATTCCAACGAGAGATCGCACCGCATCTACGCAGCCTGCGACGCATTCCTTATGCCGTCGCTGTTTGAGCCGTGCGGCTTAAGCCAGCTGATGAGCCTGCGCTACGGTACCGTCCCGATCGTGCGCGAAACGGGCGGCCTTCGGGACACGGTGGAGCCGTACAACCAGTATGAGAATACCGGCACGGGCTTCGGCTTCTGCAATTACAACGCGCATGAAATGCTCGGCACGGTGCGCTATGCGAAAGATGTATATTACAATCACAGGCGCGAGTGGAACAAAATCATTGACCGCGGCATGGCAAAGGATTATTCCTGGTCGGCGTCGGCAAAGAAATATGAGGAACTGTATAACCGGATATAGAATACCGGCAGGATAAGAATTCACAGGAGCGCCCCGGCGGAAGTTACCGCGGGGCGCTTACATATTTCGGAATGGGAAAGGAGCGAGCTGGTATGAGACTGTCCGATTTGTTGGCAGAGGCGGAAATCCTGCGGATATCCGGAGATACGGGGATGGAAATCAGTGATATTGTTTACGATACCAGAAAAGAGATTGTCCCGGGCTGCATTTTCGTGGCATTGTCCGGAGCGCGCTTTGACGGGCACGATTATCTGGAGGAGGCAGTGAAAAAGGGGGCGGCCGCCGTAGTGGTCGAGAAGGAAGAAAAGGCTGCATTTTTATCGGAGCGGAACCGGAGAGCGGGACGGACTTACGATCCGGGGAAAGCAGCGGGTTTTGAGGCGGCAGGAGGAAGCGAGATCGAAAACGCTGTAACGGTTATTCTGGTGAAGCAGACGAGAAAAGCGCTTGCCTGCCTGTCTGCGGCATACTTCGGGCATCCGGAGAGGCAGCTTACGACCATCGGGATCACCGGGACAAAGGGCAAGACGACAACGGCGTACATGGTATATTCCGTTCTGTCCCGCGCAGGCATCCATACCGGACTGGTCGGCACCATTGAGACGCTGATCGGCAGCGAGCGGATCGCCTCGAACAATACGACGCCGATTTCCTACCTTCTGTATCAGTATTTCGACCGCATGGTAAAGGCCGGCTGCACCTGCGTCGTGATGGAGGTGTCGTCCCAGGGGCTGATGCAGTACCGGGTAGGGGGAATTGTTTTTGACTATGCCGTGCTGACGAACATTGAGCCCGATCATATCGGGCCGGGCGAGCACGCGAGCTTTGAGGAATATATGGCGTGCAAGGGAATGCTGTTTCAAAGCTGCAGAATGGCCGTCGTAAATACGGACGATGCGCATTGGAGGACGGTGCTCGGCAGTGCCGGATGCCCGATTCGGACCTATGGTACTGTCCGGGGAAACGATTTTTATGCCGAAGATATCCGGCTCCATGCCGGGGACGGCAGTCTTGCCGTGGTCTATCATCTGGGCGGGCGCGCCGATCTGGATATCCGCGTTAATGTGCCGGGGAAATTTACGGTCTACAATTCCATGACGGCGGCGGTGATCTGCCTGGAGCTCGGAATTCCGGCAGAGACCATCCGGGAAGCGCTGCAAAACGCCAAGGTACGCGGGCGGGTGGAAACCGTGCCGGTTTCGGAACGGTTTACGGTTATGGTGGATTATGCGCACAATGCAATGAGCCTGAAAAGCCTGCTTACGACGATACGGGAATATCAGCCGAAGCGCCTTGTCTGCCTGTTTGGCTGCGGCGGCAACCGCTCGCGCGACCGGCGCTTTGAAATGGGGGAAATTTCTTCCTCTCTTGCGGATCTGACCGTTGTAACAACGGATAACCCGCGCTTTGAGGAGCCGGCGGCCATTATGGACGACATTATTACCGGCGTAAAGCGCGGGGGCGGGGATTATGTTGCGATTGCCGACCGCCAGGAGGCGATCCGCTTCTGCATAGAGAATGCCGAAGAGGGGGATGTCATTATAATTGCCGGGAAAGGGCATGAGGATTATCAGGAGATCCGCGGCGTAAAGCATCATATGGATGACCGGGAGATGGCTCTTGCATGTGCAGGGAAAGCCGGACAGTAAGAACCAAGCGAAGCAAAACACAGAGACGCATAACAAAGAACAGGCAAAGTAAAAAACATGCGCAGTCTGCAGATAAATATCATCAGACTGCGCAGTTTTTTTCGATGCCGGCATATATTTCCGGCCTTAAAATCGGCTTAGTACCGCGCAGTACAAGGGATTTAAAGCTTCTGCGGGCATAAAATATACTTTTGGCTGCAGCAGTATCATTGGCAGGTATTATTTTGTGCTTGCGATTTTTTCGGAAGGGTCTATAATAGAAGGGACAAATGGGGGAACAGCCCCGTAAAATTTTAATTAGAAAGGAAATAATTTCCATGAAGAATCACAGCGTAAAGGCTGCGGAATTTTCTGCGCTTCTTCTCGGAGCAGTGCTGATTACAGGTGCTTTTGCTTCCGGCTGTTCAGGCAACGATACGGCTTCCGGCATTCCGGATGTACAGGTTCAGGATTCGGATCAAAATCAGGAGCAAAATCAGGATCAGGAGGAGAGCGGGGACGGAGAGGAACTTAAAAACGGGACTGCGTCCGAACTTGGCAGTCTGAAGACTTTTTCTGCGGGCACACTGGCAGGTGAAACTTTTACGGAAGAGGATATTCAGGAAAAGGATGTGACCGTCATTAATTTCTGGTCGCTGTTGTGCGGCCCGTGCATCGCTGAAATGCCGGATCTCGCGGCTTTTGCCGGAGCGCTTCCGGACAATGTACAGGTTGTTACGGTCTGTCTGGACGGAGCGGCGGCCAAAGCGGAAGCTGGACAGCTCCTGGAAACGGCCGGTTTTGAGGGCGTCACCCTGCTGAGCGGGGATGGGGATCTTCTGGATCTGTGCTGGAATATTCAGTATACGCCGACCACTGTTCTGGCGGATTCGGAAGGGAATCTTGTCGGAGATGCTATTATCGGCGGGCAGAAGGATCTGTCGGAAACCCTGCTGACAGCCGTGAACGAAGCGCTGAAGGCCGCGGGGAAGGAGGAGATCAGCCTTGAAGAATAGACGGACTGCGGCAGTGCGGTATGCGGTGCTGGCAGCGGGGGCCGCTTTTGTGCTGATCGGGATGCTGCGCAGCGAATTTGAGGAGGTATTGCAAAAGGCGGTGAAAATATGTCTGGAATGCATCGGGATCGGATAACAAGAAGTCCGTCGGATGATGAAAAAGGAGAAAAATGGAAAAATAAAAAAAGGCGGATTTCCCTGCAGCGGCTTATACAGCTGATTTCTGCGGCTCTGCTGAACGGCTATGCTGTCGGTTTCCAGAAGGGAAAAATTTTTACGGGCAGAACGAAGGCAGTCTGCGTGCCCGTCCTTAATTGCTATTCCTGTCCCGGGGCGCTGGGAGCCTGTCCGATCGGTGCGCTTCAGACGGCCCTGGGCGGCATCCGGCGGCATTTTCCGTTCTATGTGCTTGGCATGCTTATGCTGTTCGGCATCGTTCTGGGACGGGCTGTCTGCGGGCTGCTCTGTCCCTTTGGTCTGGTGCAGGATCTGCTGCATAAAATCCCGGTTCCCAAGCTTCGGGTTCCGAAAAAAATCGACCGGCCTGCGCGGTATATCAAATATATTGTTCTTCTGGTGCTGGTAATCGGGATGCCTGTCTTTGTGGTGACCAAAACGGGAATTACGCCTCCGTATTTCTGTAAATATCTCTGTCCGGCCGGAACGCTCGAAGGAGGTATCCCCCTGATGCTGGCCGATCCGGTGCTACGGGGGCTGGCCGGCATCCTGTTTGACTGGAAGGTTCTGGTGCTTGTGATCGTGCTTTTCGCCTCGATGCTGATTCACCGGCCTTTCTGCCGGTATCTGTGTCCGCTGGGAGCGTTTTATTCGCTGTTCAACCGGTTCAGCTTTTTTCAGATGCAGCTGGACAGAACGAAATGCAGCGGCTGCAGGGAGTGCGAGCGCTCCTGTCCGATGGCCGTGGAGGTTACAAAAAACATAAACAGTGCGGAGTGTATCCGCTGCGGAAAGTGCAGGGATATCTGCCCGAACAAAGCGATAGCCTTCGGTTTTGGGTCTGCAAAAGAGGAAAGCGCAGTCAGAGAAAAGGCAGACTGCCCCAATCGATCCGATCCGGCGTCATTTTCCGGTGATAGGCATTCTGGTATGAGCAGAAAATATGTTTCCACCGGCACAGATACCCGATCAGCTCATAAGCGGCGTAAACCAGCAGACTGATACCGGCAGGAACAAAATCGGATCTTAATTTTCCGAGCAAGAGAAAAATCAGAATCAGAAACGGATAAAAATACCGGTTTATGTATGCTGAAAAAATAATAAACCGCGCCCGGGAATGGTATTTGTTTTCTTTTCTGTATGCTTTTCTTTTTCTCATGGTCGCGAGCGAACGTCTCCTGTTTGAGCGTTATCCTGCAGTTTCGGCATTTTCCGCGCCGTGCATTCTGCGCACGGCGCGGCTTTTATATGCTTTATTCTTTTGCGCCGGCCGCTTCGTCTAGGGATGCCTGCACCTCAGTGCCTGCCTTTTTCCTGTCATGGCGGGCAGCTTCGGAATCCGATTCCGGTTTTGTGCCCGGGACAGCAGCATAACCGGAAGCAAAAGCCTCTTCCGGCTCGGCAGCTCCGTTCAGATTCTTTACTGCGGTCGACAGCATCAGCTTAATGCGGTTCAGCTGATTTACCTCGCTTGCGCCCGGGTCGTAATCGACAGCGACGATGTTCGATTCCGGATAGCGGCGGCGAAGCTCTTTGATTACGCCTTTGCCGACGATATGGTTCGGCAGGCAGCCGAACGGCTGGGTACAAACGATGTTGTTTACGCCGCTGTGAATGAGCTCGATCATTTCGCCGGTCAGGAACCAGCCCTCGCCGGTCTGGTTGCCGATCGAAACGATCGGGGAGGCGAGGTCGGCAAGCTGGTAAATCGTCGGCATCTCTTCAAAACGTCTGCTTGCCCGCAGCGCGAGGCGGGCTTCCTTGCGGTAATACTCCATCACCCGGATTACCATTTTATTGATTTTTGCGCTTGCCTTGCTTTTTCCGAGATATTTTGACTGGAAATCGGCGTCGTAGGAGCCGTACATAAAGAAGTCCAGCATATCCGGAACAACGGCCTGCGCGCCCTCGGCCTCCAGAAGTTCTACGATATGGTTGTTTGCGGCCGGCAGGAATTTCACCAGAATCTCGCCCACCACGCCGACCTTCGGTTTTACGAGCCCCTCCTTCAGCGGCAGGGTGTCGAAGGCTTCAATAATGCCGCGCAGATTCTTTTTAAATTCGGAAAGTTTGCCTTTCACGATGGATTTTTTGCATTTTTCCGCCCAGGTATCGTGCAGGGCGTTTGCGGAGCCCGGTACCAGCTCGTAAGGCCTTGTCGCGTACAGCACGCGCATGAAAACGTCGCCGTAGACAAGCGCCTGCATCGCGCGGCTTAAGCGGCCGGCCGTCAGCTTGAAGCCCGGGTTTTTTTCCGAGGCGATCGAGCTGATGGAGATGACCGGAATCTGTCCCATGCCGGCCTTCTGCAGTGCGCGGCGGATAAAGCCGATATAATTGGTCGCGCGGCAGCCGCCGCCGGTCTGCGTAATCGCGATCGCCGTATGGTCAAGGTCATATTTTCCCGAGAGCAGCGCCTCCATAAACTGTCCGACCACCATCAGAGAAGGATAGCAGGCATCGTTGTTGACATATTTCAGACCGACGTCCACAGCATGTTTGTTGTCGTTCGGCAGGATCACAACGTTCATGCCGGTCGCGCGCAGCGCAGGTTCCAGAAACTGAAAATGGATCGGCGACATCTGGGGAGCCAGGATCGTGTAATTTTTCAGCATATCCTTGGTAAAAAGGACACGGTTGTGGGCGGACGACTGAACCTGAGGCCGGATTCCCTTGCGCGCGCGGTCATTCACGGCGGACAGCAGGGAGCGGATGCGGATGCGCGCGGCGCCGAGGTTGTTCACCTCATCAATTTTCAGTACCGTATAAATTTTTCCGGCAGCGTTTAAAATATCCGCCACGCCGTCGGTCGTGACTGCGTCAAGCCCGCAGCCAAAGGAATTGAGCTGGATCAGCTCGAGATTTTCCTGCGTGCGGACAAACGAGGCCGCAGCATACAGGCGGGAGTGGTACATCCACTGATCCACGACGATCATCGGGCGATCCACCTTCCCGAGATGGGAGATGGAATCCTCCGTCAGCACAGCGGCACCATAGGAATTGATCAGCTCTGGAATGCCGTGGTTGATTTCGGGATCGATATGGTACGGCCGGCCTGCGAGCACGATGCCGAGCCGGCCCGTGTTTTTCAGCCAGGTCAGCGTTTCTTCTCCCTTTTTGCGCGTGTCGTCGCGCGCTGCGGTCAGCTCGGCCCAGGCCGCAGCTGCGGCGTTCCGGATCTCAAGCTCCGGCAGGCGGTTTTCTTCCGTAAAGAACTCGACCAGCCGGTTTGTCACAATGGCTTCGCTCTCGAGAGAGAGGAACGGATTCTGATAGACAATGCCGTCTGCACGCAGCTCCTCGACATTATTTTTAATATTTTCTCCGTAGGAGGTAACGATCGGGCAGTTATAATGATTTCCTGCCCCTGCGACCTCAGGGCGCTCGTAAGGTATGCACGGATAAAAAATATATTTTACACCCTGGGAGAGCAGCCACATAATATGCCCGTGCGCAAGCTTGGCCGGATAGCATTCCGACTCGCTCGGAATAGACTCGATGCCGAGCTCGTAGATCTTCCTCGTGGAGAGAGGGGAGAGCACGACACGATAGCCCAGTCTGGTGAAAAAGGTATACCAGAACGGGTAATTTTCATACATGTTGAGCACGCGCGGGATGCCGACCGTGCCCCGGGTTGCAACCTTCTTTGCGAGCGGCTCGTAATCGAAATAGCGGTGCAGCTTGTACTCGAACAGATTTGGGATATTGTCCTTGTTTTTCTGCTTTCCGATGCCGCGCTCGCAGCGGTTGCCCGACACATACTGCCTGCCGCCGGAAAATTTGTTGATGGTCAAAAGACAGCTGTTTGTGCAGCCTTTGCAGCGAGCCATTGTGGATTCGAAGCGCAGTTCGGCAATCTGTCCGATGGACAGCATGGTCGTCGCTTCGCCGGAATAGTGCTCCCGCGCGATCAGCGCCGCGCCGAACGCGCCCATAATGCCGGCAATATCCGGGCGAACCGCATCGCATCCGAGAATGGCCTCGAAGCTTCTCAAAACGGCATCGTTGTAGAAGGTGCCTCCCTGCACTACGATATTTCTGCCGAGATCTTTCGGGTCGGCGATCTTGATTACCTTGTAGAGCGCATTTTTTATTACGGAATAGGCGAGCCCTGCCGAGATATCCGCGACGGTAGCTCCCTCCTTCTGTGCCTGCTTAACCTTGGAGTTCATAAAAACAGTGCAGCGCGAGCCGAGGTCAATCGGATTTTTGGCAAACAGCGCAATTTTGGCGAAATCAGCAACCTCGTAGTTCAGGGATTTCGCGAAAGTTTCAATAAACGAGCCGCAGCCAGAAGAACATGCCTCGTTGAGCTGAACGGAATCAACCGTGCCGTTTTTGATCTTGATGCACTTCATATCCTGTCCGCCGATGTCTAGGATGCAGTCCACCTCCGGCTCAAAAAAAGCGGCGGCGTAATAATGCGCAACCGTTTCCACCTCGCCCTCATCGAGCAGAAGAGCCGCCTTGATCAGGGCCTCGCCGTAGCCGGTCGAGCAGGAGCGCACAATGGAAGCACCCTCCGGGAGCTGGGAATAGATCTCCTTGACGGCGCGGATAGTCGTTTTTAAAGGGCTGCCGTTATTGTTGGAATAAAAGGAGTACAGCAGAGAGCCGTCCTCACCGACAAGAGCAGCCTTTGTTGTTGTCGAGCCCGCGTCGATGCCGAGGAAGCATTTACCGCGGTAGGCGGCCAGTTCCCCCCGTTTTACCCGGTGCGCGCCGTGGCGCTCCGTAAAGGCAGCGTAAGCGTTTTCATCCGTGAACAAAGGCGCCATGCGGCTGACTTCCATTTCCATCGCCACGCCGTGCTTCAGGCGTTCGGCCAGCTCGCCGAGAGTGACGGAAACAGCCGGATCCGCATTCATTGCCGAGCCGATGGCCGCGAAGAGATGGGAGTGATCCGGCGCGATAATCTGGTTTCCGGCAAGGCCCAGCGTGCGGATAAACGCATTTTTCAGCTCCGGCAGAAAGTGCAGCGGGCCGCCGAGAAATGCGACGTTGCCGCGGATCGGCTTGCCGCAGGCCAGGCCGCTGATTGTCTGATTGACGACTGCCTGGAAGATGGACGCAGCGAGATCCGGCTTGGTTGCGCCCTCGTTGATCAGCGGCTGAATATCCGATTTGGCGAACACGCCGCAGCGCGCCGCAATCGGATAGATGGCCTGATAAGATTTCGCATATTCGTTCAGACCGGATGCGTCCGTCTTTAAGAGGGTTGCCATCTGGTCAATAAAGGAACCGGTGCCTCCCGCGCAGATCCCGTTCATGCGCTGGTCGATGCCGCCGGTAAAATAGATGATTTTCGCGTCCTCCCCGCCGAGCTCGATTGCGACGTCGGTGTGCGGAGCGTAGCTTTTCAGGGATGCGGCAACAGCGACCACTTCCTGCACAAACGGCACGCCGAGATTTTTGGACAGAGCGAGTCCGCCGGAGCCGGTGATTACCGGGGAAACGGCAGCATCCTCCTTTAATTCCTCCATCGCCTTTGTAATAAGGGAAGCGAGCGTAGCCTGAATATTTGCGAAATGGCGCTCATAATCAGAAAAACGGATATTTCCGCTCCCGTCGAGCAGAGCGATTTTTACCGTTGTGGAACCGATATCGATACCGAGGGTACAGGCCGGAGCAGAGCGATTTGCGCCGGTGTCAGAACCGTTGCGCGGGCCTTCCTGCAGTACCGCGCCGGTATTTGTTTGGATTTCAGAGTGATCAGACATTGGAAAACCTCCGTTTATAAGCTATGCGGCAATCCGGCCTTCTAACACTGGCAGAAGGGCGGATTGGTAAATTTTTCTTGCATGCTGCGCATCCCGGAAGGGGTGTACCGTCCGGAGCGCATTATATAAGGTAAAGGGATAAAAACTCCCACGAACCTGTATTATACGACAATCAAAGGGCAACTTCAATGAAAAATTAAGGAGTTAATCGTTTTTTTAGAAATGAACTGTCGAAAACGCCCGAATCGGTTGCCAGTGTTTCGGAAACATGGTATAATTGACCCAATTCTTATATGCCCGCAGGAGGCGGAATGTGCGCAGAAAAAGTTCCGGGAGGAAATAATTTTACGCAGAACCGCCGCCTTTGGGGGGCTTAACCGATCCGGACTTCGGGCAATTTTTGAATAAAAAAGGAGGGACGGCGCCGGAGGCAGGCGGGGCGCCGAAGCAGAAATAATGTTTGAGAAAGCAGGCAGAAAAAAGAAGCGTCTGGGTGATCTGCTGATCGACGCAGGCGTCATTACAGAGGAACAGCTGGGGCGGGCGCTTACGGAGCAGAAGCAGACAAAGGAAAAGCTCGGTTCCGTGCTGATTGAAATGGGTTTTACAACGGAGCTGGAGATTGCCGAGGCTCTGAAGGAGCAGCTCGGTCTGGAGTTTGTGCAGCTGCACAGTCTGATGATTCCGGCCGATGTCACGGGGCTGATTTCTGATTCCGCGCTCCTGAAAAAATATACGGTCATGCCGTTTGCGTTTCAGCAGGAACATGCCGGCTATCTGAGGCTGGCAATGGCCGATCCGATGGATCTCGTGGCGGCGGATGACCTTTCCATTATCACAAATCTGCAGATCGAACCGGTGGTTGCCACGCCGACGGATATTATGGCGGCCATTGACCGGTATTACGGAAATGCCGAGACGCAGGCGGTCGCGGAACAGTACAACCGCGAGCGGGCAATGCGCCATGCGGAGGAAGAGGAGGCATCGGAGGACGAGGATGTTGCAAATTCGCCGATCGTTATCCTTGTACGCTCCACCATCGAGCAGGCGGCGCGCATGCGGGCCAGCGATATCCATATCGAGCCGCTGGAAAACCGCATTCGCGTGCGCTTCCGGATCGACGGCGTGCTGCTCGAGCACAACAGCTACCCGGTCAATCTGATGTCCGCCATTTCCGCACGAATTAAGATTGTCGGCGGCATGGATATTTCCGAAAAGCGCAGGCCGCAGGACGGGCGAATCAGCCAGGTGGTTGACCGGATGGAGTACGATATCCGTGTTTCCATTCTGCCGACGGTTTACGGGGAGAAGATCGTTATGCGTCTGACCTCGAAGCAGACGCTGACAAGAGAAAAAAAGCTGCTCGGCTTTTCTGCGGAGGAGCTGCAGCGCTTTGACCGCATTCTGTCGAACCCGAACGGTATGATTCTTGTGACGGGGCCGACCGGAAGCGGAAAATCGACGACGCTTTACACTGCCCTGAGTGAGCTGAACCGGGAGGAGGTCAACATCGTTACGGTCGAGGATCCGGTTGAGGCGAATATTGACGGTATCAACCAGGTACAGGTCAACAACAAGGCGGAGATGACCTTTGCGGCCGCGCTGCGCTCGATTCTGCGGCAGGATCCCGATATTATCATGATCGGTGAGATCCGGGATAACGAGACGGCATCCATCGCGGTCACGGCATCTATCACGGGGCATCTCGTCGTGAGTACGCTGCACACGAACAGCGCGGCGAGCACGATTTCCCGGCTGGCGGATATGGGGATCGAGCCCTACCTGATCGCGGATTCGACCGTCGGCGTCATCGCACAGCGGCTGGTCAGAAGGCTCTGCGGCGAGTGTAAAAAGAAGAGGCTGGCGACCAGGCTGGAAAAGCAGCTGCTGGGCAGAAGCGACGATGAGGAATTTGCCGTATACAAGCCATGCGGCTGCAATCAGTGCAACAATAGCGGCTACCGCGGGCGCATCGGCGTATATGAAATTATGCCTGTCACCCCGCGCATCCGGAGGATTATTGCACAGCGCGGCAGCGCGGAGGAAATCGAGGCGCAGGCGCTCCGGGAGGGGATGAAGACGCTGAAAATGAGCGCTGCAAGGCTGGTGCTCGAGGGAGTTACTTCCATCTCGGAGCTGCAGCGGATCGCGTATTCGAACGAGGAGGAACAGGTTTGAAACGCAGTTTCGGGCCTTTAAGCGGATGCGGCATTCCGGGCAGCCGGGCGGTGTAAACCGGCAGCCGCCAAAACAGCATCCATTTGCCGATGCGGCATCGCAGGCACAGAAGTGACAGGAGGAATATTATGATAACAATAGAGGAACTGCTCAGGCTTGCAAAGGAAAAAAGGGCATCCGACCTTCATGTGACGGTTGGCATACCGCCGAAGCTGAGAGTGAACGGAGAGCTGGTGGATACGGATTATCCGAAGCTTCTGCCGGCGGATGTGGAGGGAATTTTAAAGCCGGTGGTCAGCGACCATTTCCGGGAAATACTCGAGAAGAACGGTGAGGTTGATTTTTCCTATTCCATCGCCGGTCTCGGGCGCTACCGCGTCAATGTATTCAAGCAGCGCGGCTCGTATGCATTTGTCATGCGAATTGTGGGGACGAGCATTCCGGCGACGGAAGATCTCGGCGTGCCGCCGTCCGTTGTGGAGCTGACCGGGCGCAAAAGGGGACTTGTTTTGGTGACGGGACCGACCGGAAGCGGAAAATCCACAACACTTGCCTCGCTGATCAATGTGATTAATTCCAAATACAATTCACATATCATTACGCTGGAGGACCCGATCGAGTACCTGCACAACCACAGAAAATCGGTGGTCAACCAGCGGGAGATCGGCCTGGATTCCGGAAGCTACGCAGGCGCCCTGCGCGCCGCGCTCCGGGAGGATCCGGACGTGATCCTCGTCGGCGAGATGCGGGATCTGGATACGATTTCCATTGCAATCACGGCGGCGGAGACGGGGCATCTCGTGTTTTCCACGCTGCACACCATCGGGGCGGCCAGCACGATCGACCGTATTATCGACGTTTTTCCGCCGCACCAGCAGCAGCAGATCCGAATTCAGCTCGCATCGGTGCTTGAGGCGGTGGTATCCCAGCAGCTGATCCCGACGCAGGACGGCAGGGGACGCGTCGCCGTGTTTGAGGTGATGCATGCGACCGTGGCGGTGAAGAATCTGATCCGCGAGTCGAAAACCTATCAGATTGATTCTATTATACAGACAAACCGTAAGCTCGGGATGCAGACGATGGACGACGCAATCTACGACATGTATCTGAAGCGCAGGATCGACGCGGAGAAGGCGCTGACCTTCGCGCAGGATCCGTCGGGCATGGAGCGGAAGCTCTACTAATTCGGGAGGCGGATTATGGCGGAATATTCCTATCAGGCAGTGGATGTCAGGGGAAAAAACAGAAAGGGAAACATTGAGGCGTCCGACGAGGCCCAGGCGAGGACGCTCCTGAAGAAAAACGGCCTTATCGTGCTGAAACTGGGGGAGGCCGGCATGCTGACGAAGGATATCAGCATCACGATCGGAAAGCCGGTGACGCCGCGGGAACTCGGCATTTTCTGCCGCCAGTTCCAGAGCATTCTTCACGCGGGCGTCACAATTATTGAGGCGCTTAAAATGCTCGGCGACCAGACCGAAAACAAGGCGTTTGCCAAGGGGATTCGGGATACGGCGGCACTTGTGGAGAAGGGGGAGACGCTCGGCAACGCGATGCGGCGGAACCCGAAGCTTTTTCCAGGAATTCTGATTACGATGGTGGACGCAGGGGAGGCCTCCGGAAGTATGGAGGTGTCTTTTGCACGAATGGCGACGCATTTTGAGAAGACGGCCAAGACAAAGGCGCTGATTAAAAAGGCAATGATCTATCCGGTGGTGCTTGCCGTTGTGGCTCTGGTCGTCGTAATCGTTATGTCCGTCTTTGTGTTCCCGAAATTTGCGGACATGTTTGCAAGTATGGGTACAGAAATGCCTGGAATCACCAAAGTGGTGATGGCAATCAGCAACGTTCTGATGTATCGCTGGTATTTTATTATTCTCGTTCTTGCCATCCTGATTCTTTCCGTGCGGATGTACGCGAAGACCTCCTCCGGCAGGCATGTGTTCGGCTCGCTTGCGCTGAAGCTGCCGGTGTTCGGGAAAATGAACTCCAAGAACGCCTGCGCAAACTTTTCCAGAACGTTCAGCACCCTGATCGGTTCGGGTATGTCCATCTCGCAGTCGCTGGAGATCACGGCGCGCTCGATGAGCAATATTCTGTACCGGGAGGCGCTCGAGCAGGCCAGGGTGGAGGTGGAGCAGGGCGTTAATCTTTCGGCCGCTCTGCGGGAAAACCCGCTTTTTCCGGCGATGGTCTGCCAGATGCTCAACATCGGCGAGGAGACCGGAAACGTGGAAAAAATGCTGGATAAGGTTGCGGAATATTACGAGGAAGAGGTGGAGATCCAGACGCAGAGTCTCTCCGCGGCGATGGAGCCGATGATTATCGTTGTGATGGGCATTATCGTTATGTTTATGGTTATGGCGATCTATATGCCGATGATACAGATGTATTCGGATGCCGGGAATCTCTAAACCGGAAGAACGGCGGGCGCCGGTACAGGGCCGCAGGATTCATGCATTCTGCCCCGGGGCCGGCGCCCGTACATTTATGAGAAGGTTTCCCGGGTGCTGTTATCCGAGGAAGACAGACAAAAGATTGACAAAAAAAGCCCGGCTATTTATAATCAATAGCTGAGCTTGCTTTATGCTTGCAGCGATTAACACACGGCGCGGGCAGACCTTCGCCGTGCGGGAAAGAGGGATGGACACATGAAAGCTTACGGAGTGAATGAGCTTCGGAGAATGTATCTGGAATTTTTTGAGAGCAAGGGACATCTGAAGATGAACAGCTTTTCCCTTGTGCCGCAGAATGATAAGAGCCTGCTGCTTATCAATGCAGGCATGGCGCCGTTAAAGCCGTATTTTACCGGACAGGAGATCCCGCCGCGGCGCCGGGTCACAACCTGCCAGAAATGCGTGCGTACGGGCGATATTGAGAATGTCGGCAAGACGGCGCGGCACCTGACATTTTTTGAGATGCTCGGTAATTTCTCGTTCGGGGATTACTTTAAAAAAGAGGCGATTGCCTGGTCCTGGGAATTTCTTACAAAAACGATCGGAATGGAGCCGGATCGGCTGTATCCGTCCATCTACGGCGAAGATGATGAGGCGTTTGAGATCTGGAATAAGCAGATCGGAATTCCGGCGGATCGCATCACGCGCTTTTACCGCGACGAAAACGGGGACTGCGACAACTTCTGGGAGCATGGAGCCGGCCCGTGCGGGCCTTGCTCGGAAATTTATTACGACCGCGGTGAAAAGTATGGCTGCGGGCGGCCGGACTGCAGGGTGGGCTGCGACTGCGACCGGTTTATGGAGGTCTGGAATAACGTATTTACCCAGTTTGAGAGCGACGGGAATCACCATTATACCGAGCTGGAAAACAAGAACATTGACACCGGCATGGGGCTGGAGCGCCTCGCCGTCGTTGTGCAGGACGTTGATTCCGTCTTTGATATTGACACGATGAAGGCGATCCGCGACAGAGTCTGCAAAATGGCCGGTGCCGTGTATGAGACGGACGAAAAGAAGGATATTTCCATCCGGCTGATTACAGATCACATTCGTTCCGTAACCTTTATGACTTCGGACGGTATCCTCCCGTCGAATGAGGGGCGCGGCTATGTGCTCCGCCGCCTGCTGCGCCGCGCCGCGCGCCATGGACGGCTGCTCGGCATAAAGGGGCTGTTCCTGGCAGAGCTCGCGCAGACGGTGATCGCGGAGTCAAAGGACGGCTACCCGGAGCTGGAGGAAAAAAAGGAATACATTGTAAAGGTGCTCACAAACGAGGAGGAAAAATTCAACCGCACGATCGATCAGGGCATCCTGATCCTCTCCGAGCTGGAGGAGAAGCTTGCGGCTGCGGACGGCCGCGTACTTTCCGGGGAGGATGCGTTCCGCCTTTACGACACCTACGGCTTCCCGATTGATCTGACGCAGGAAATTCTGTCAGAGCGCGGCTTTTCCGTTGATATGGACGGCTTCCACCGCGCCATGCAGGTGCAGAAGAGCACCGCGCGCGACGCACGCGCCGTAACGAACTATATGGGTGCTGACGCGACCGTGTATGACGAAATTGATGTCGGCATTACCTCGAGCTTTGTGGGCTACGGATGCACGTCAGCGGAATCAAAGATCTCCGTAATAACAACGGACAAGGAGATCGTGGAAGGACTTGTAGCCGGGGAGAGCGGCACGATTATTGTGGATGAGACGCCGTTTTATGCGACCATGGGCGGACAGGCCGGCGATACCGGCATAATCACCTGCGGCGGAGCGCGCTTTGAGGTCGGGGACACCGTCAAGCTCAAGGGCGGCCGGATCGCCCATGTCGGCGCGGTTGCAGAAGGAATGTTCCATACCGGGGATACCGTTACGCTGACCGTGGACGCTGGTCTGCGGGCGGCGACCTGCAAAAATCACAGCGCGACCCATCTTCTTCAGGAGGCGCTCCGCCAGGTGCTCGGTACGCATGTGGAGCAGGCCGGTTCCCTGGTAACACCGGATCGCCTGCGCTTCGACTTTACGCATTTTTCCGCCATGACCGCGGAGGAGCTTGCAGAAACGGAGGAGATCGTAAACCGCAGAATTGCGGAGCGGCTTGCGGTTGAGACGCAGGTGCTCAAGCTTGAGGACGCAAAGAAGACCGGCGCGAAGGCACTGTTCGGCGAGAAGTACGGGGAGACGGTGCGCGTTGTGAGTATGGGAGAATTTTCCAAGGAGCTCTGCGGCGGCACCCATGTCGGCAATACCGGCGAAATCACGGCGTTCCGCATACTTTCTGAATCCGGCGTCGCAGCTGGCGTGCGCCGCATCGAAGCGATTACGGCAGACGGCGTGTTTGCCCATTACAGGCAGCTGGAGGATGAGCTGAATGCTGCGGCAAAAGCGGCGAAAGCCGAGCCGGCCGCTCTGACAAAAAAGATTGAGGCGATGCAGGAGGAGCTGAAGCAGCTGCACGCGGAGAACGAGCGGCTTGCGGCGAAGCTTGCCAACAGCTCCCTCGGCGACGTGATGAGCCAGGTGAAGGAGCTCGGCGGCATGAAGGTGCTTGCGGCGAAGGTGCCGGAGGCGGACATGAACGGTCTGCGGAATCTCGGCGACCAGCTGAAGGAAAAACTCGGTGAGGGCGTTGTGTTCCTCGCCTCCGCAAAGGACGGAAAGGTAAGCCTTGTGGCGATGGCCACCGAAGGTGCAGTAAAGCAGGGCGCGCACGCGGGCAATCTTATCCGCGAAGCAGCGGCGCTTGTCGGCGGCGGAGGCGGCGGAAGGCCGAATATGGCGCAGGCGGGAGGAAAGAATCCGGAAGGAATCGACGCAGCGATTGCAAGGGTTTATGAGATACTTTCCTGATTTTGAAAAAAACAGTTGACGATTTAGAAAAATATGCTATAATTTAATTAGTGCTTTTCAAAAACCCAAACAGTTGGTGTAAGCACAATACACAACTGGAGGGAGGTTAGGTGTGAGACTATGTCGAATGTTATTGTAAAAGAAAACGAGACTTTGGACAGCGCTCTCCGCAGATTCAAAAGAAACTGCGCGAAGGCAGGTATCCAGCAGGAGATCCGCAAGAGAGAGCACTATGAGAAGCCGAGCGTTAAGCGGAAAAAGAAGTCCGAGGCGGCTCGTAAGAGAAAGTTCAAATAGTTTTTTGTGCGGGAAAGACCTTAATCCATCGGATTAAGGTCTTTTTTTGCGTCCGTGTGCCGGCGGGGCAATGGGCATGGGAATTCTGCCGTCCTCAGCGGCATGCAGACGGCGTGCTTCCTGTTTTACGCTTCCCGGCTTCTTTTTTTCCGTACCGCGGAATAGAATAGGATGTAACCGGATTATGAGGAGCAATGCTTATATGTCCTGGCAGAATCAGGGGAAATCCACGCACGCAAAAAACCGGAAGAGGGAAAATCATGAGCTGTACCAGCAGCTCAGGCAGAAGGAGAAGCAGGAAAAGGAGGAGCGTCTCCGCTTTCTGGAGGTGCTTTCGGAGAGCATTTCCCTTCCGCCCGACGTGCTGGCCGGCGCGCCGATCGTCACGATGCACGGCAGAAACGCCGTTTTTATAGAAAACCACAAAAAAATCGCAGAGTACAGCGAGGAGCAGATCGTGGTTCAAACCGGGGTCTGCAGCGTACTGGTGGAGGGAAAACGGCTTCGCATTGATTATTTTACCAAGGAAGAGATGAAAATCAGCGGGTTTGTCCGGCAGGTTTCGTATCAGGGGGGCTGAGACGCATGAAAAACGAGCTGTTGAACCGAATGAACCGCTATCGCAGGGGCTACATAAAAATCCGGATCACGGGAAGCAACGCCGAACGCTTTCTGAATCTGTGCCAGCACCAGGAGCTGCGGATGGATCGGATCTGCCGGGAGGGCTGCAATTATACCGCCGTCATGCCGGCGGACGACTATTTCCGGCTGCGGCCGGTGATAAGGAAAACGGGGATTCGTCCGGAAATTTCGGAGAAGCGCGGTCTTCCCTTTCTGCTCCGGAAGAACAGGAAAAGAAAGGTGCTGCTTCTTTGCGCTGTCCTTTTTGCCGGGCTGCTGTATTATCTATCGGGCTTTTTGTGGAGAATTGAGTACGAGGGCTGCTATTATCACACGAAAGAACAGCTTCAGAGCTTTCTGGAGGAATGCGGCATTTACGAGGGGGTCCGAAAGCGGGAGGCAAGCTGTCCGGAAATCGAGGAGAAGATCCGGAGCCGGTTTACGGATATCGGCTGGGTTTCCGCAGAGATCAGCGGAACCGTCATGAAGATCCGCATCAAGGAAACGAAAATGCCGAAGCTGAACGCCGACAAGGCAGCGGACGGATTTGGGGAAATATGGCAGGAGGAAACGGGGCATATCGTGGCGGCAAGCGACGGAATTGTTATGGAGATTTCGGTGGCGAGCGGCAGCGCGCAGGTGCGGGCCGGCGATGTCGTCCGCAGGGGACAGATTCTCATTTCCGGCGTGCTGGACGTTTTTGGGGACAACGAGACGCTGGTTGAAAGGCGGCCGGTGCTTGCGCAGGGCAGCGTCGTACTCAAAACGACCGAGAATTATGACGACCGTTTCCCGCTTGATTATGAGAAAAGGGTATATTCCGGGAGGAAAAAAACCGGTCTGAGGCTCGAGCTTGCCGGGATTAAAATATTTTCTTATTCACCTAGTAATTCATATCCGGAATGTGATATAATATCAGAGATGGAGCAGTACTGCATCGGAGATTCTTTTTTTCTGCCGTTTAAGGCGTGGAAAACGACGGTGCGGGAATACTATATGGAACCCGCCGTCTACTCGGAGGAGGAGGCGCGGATCGCCGCGAACGAAAGGCTGATCCGGTATCTGACCGAGCGGAAGGAGGGAGGCGCGACGCTGCTTTCCTCGGAGGTGAATACAGAACTGGAAAAGAATGCCTGCCATACCTCCGGGCTTTTGATTTTTCAGGAGAGCGCATGGAAATACCGTACTGTAAATCCCGACGAGTGGAGGCTGGAGGAGGGAAATGAGCATTACACAGAAGGCAATTAACCTGCCTGCGGAATACGAAAAGAAAATATTTGGAGAATATGATTCCTACGCAAAAATTATAGAGCGTTCCTACCACGTCACATTGATTTCAAGGAACGGAGAAGTAAAGCTGATCGGCGAGCCGGGTTCGGTTGACCGGGCGGGAAATGTTCTGGAGAAGCTGCTGGAGCTGGCGGAAAACGGCGCGGAGATTACGGAGCAGAATGTAAATTACGCCATTTCGCTGAATATGGAGGAAAAGGCGGAATCTCTGCTGGAGATTGACCGGGATCTGATCTGCCACACGGCGGCCGGAAAGCCGATCAAACCGAAGACGCTGGGACAGAAGGCTTACGTCGATCAGATACGGAAGAAAATGATTGTGTTCGGCGTGGGGCCGGCTGGAACCGGGAAAACCTTTCTGGCCATGGCGATGGGGATCACGGCATTCAAAAACGATGAGGTGAGCAAGATTATTTTGACGCGCCCTGCCATTGAGGTCGGAGAAAAACTCGGCTTTCTGCCTGGGGATCTCCAGAGTAAGATTGATCCCTATCTGCGTCCGCTCTACGATGCACTCTATCAGATTATGGGGGCGGAAAGCTATCTGAGAAACGCGGAGAAGGGGCTGATCGAGGTCGCTCCGCTTGCCTACATGCGCGGGCGGACGCTTGACAATGCGTTTATTATTCTGGACGAGGCGCAGAACACGACGCCGGCGCAGATGAAAATGTTTCTTACGCGCATCGGCTTCGGCTCAAAGGTTGCTGTCACGGGGGATCTCACGCAGAAGGATCTGCCGGCAGGCCAGCCTTCCGGACTGGATGTGGCGATGAAGGTGCTTTCCGGGATCGATGAGATCGGTTTCTCTTATCTCACCAGTCAGGATGTCGTCAGACATCCTCTGGTTCAGAAGATTGTGACGGCATACGACGCTTACGAGAAAAAGCAGCAGCGGCGCGCGGACAGGGCCGATGTGAAAAGAAAAGTAATCAAGCGCTCGGAGAGAAACCACAGAAACGGCGGCTGAGGCAAAAGTGCCGGCAGCCGTACTGGACTGTGCCTCCGGGGCGAATCAAATGAAAGAGGAAAATAAAACGAATGACGATACAGATCGAATACGAAACAGAAATCGCGCTCGGCGTGGAATACCGGGAGCTGATCGAGCGGGTGGTGAACGCTGCGGCGGACTACGAGGGCTGTCCTTACGAGGCGGAGGTCAGCGTTCTGCTGACGGATAACGCTGCGATCCGGGAGATGAACCGGGATTTCCGGCAGATTGACGCGCCCACGGACGTGCTCTCGTTCCCGGCGGTTGCTTATGAGGAGCCGTCCGGATTCGGGCTTCTGGAGGAGGATGACGCCGGCTGCTTTAACCCGGATACCGGGGAACTGCTGCTCGGCGATATTGTTATTTCCGTGGAGAGAGTAATCGCGCAGGCGGAGGAATACGGGCATTCACGGGAGAGGGAACTGGGTTTTCTCACCGCGCACAGCATGCTGCATTTATTCGGCTACGATCATATCGGGGAGGATGAGCGCGCGGTGATGGAGCGCAGACAGGAGGAAATTCTGGACGGGCTTGGCCTGAAAAGGCCGGTCTGACCGGTGAGAGAATCGAGGAAATCGCCCCCGAGCGGCGGCGCAAAAGGGACGGGCGCACGCGGGGGGACAGGAAGGGAAACAATATGAGAGAGAGAAAACTGACCGGAGGGCTGCTTGTGCTATTTCTGGCGGCGCTGGTTTGTCTTGGAGGCTGCGGAAAAAAAGGGGACGGGGGCGCCGTCACGCCAGGTGCGGATGAAAATCCGCCGGCGCTGACAGGGATAGAATCTCCGGACATGCTGACCGGAACACCCACGCCCGAACCTACGCCGACACTCACGCCGACTCCGACTCCCGATCCCTACGAGGGGAAGAAGCAGAAAATGCTGACCGGCGAGTGGATCGATGAGGAGACGACAGAACACCGGCCGTTCGCCGTAATGCTGAACAACATTAAGGCTGCAAATCCGCAGAGCGGGATCGGGCAGGCCGATATTGTTTATGAGGCGCTTACGGAGGCCGGCATTACGAGATTCCTCGCACTGTATTCCGAGCTGGAAGAGGGAACGCCAGTGGCAGAGAGGCTGGGCTCGGTGCGCAGCGCGCGGCACTATTTTGTCAGCTTTGCGGACGAGTATGACGCGATCTTTGTGCATTTCGGGGAGACCTCCTACGCAAAGCGGAAAATGGACAAGCTGGGGATTGATCATATCACGGGAATGTACGGCGTCGGAGTATCCAGCTTTTACCGCGACAAGTCCATCAAGGCTCCGCACAATGCCTTTGCCTCGCTGGAGGGCATTCAGAATGCCGTGAAGCGCGCCGGCTTCCGAACCGAGTACGAGGAGGGCTACGAGCCGCATTTCCTCTTTTATGCCGAGGATACCGTGCCGGCCCGGGCGCTCCGGGAGGAGGCGGCTCACGGGGATGATGCGGCAGGCGTCCCGGAAAGCACCGGTGCAGGCGAAACAGCGCAAGCCGGGAATAACGCCGCAGGCGGGCCGGCGGAGGGAGCGCTCAAATCCGCTTCCCGCATTACGCTCGGGTTTTCCGATTATATGAAGCCGTATTTTGTATATGACGGTACGGACGGCGTTTACCGGAGATACCAGTTCGACGGGGAGCACACGGATTACAATACCGGAGAACAGCTTGCATTTAAAAATGTCATTATTCAGTTTGTTAAGGAATGGAACATTGACAAGAACGGCTATCAGACGATGGAGATCGAAAAAGCGGAGGGAACCGGCTGGTATTACACAAACGGTACGATGCAGCCTGTCACCTGGAAAAAGGACGAGAGCAGACGCTTTATGCGCTATTATGATGCGGAAGGCGAACTGCTTGTGATAAATCCCGGAAAAACCTATATCGCGGTATTTCCGACACACCGGGAAAAGAACATTACAGTAGAGTAAGAGAGGCTGTGCGATCCATGGCAAAATCAAAGAACAAAAATAACTATCTTGTGCAGGGAACGATTCTGGCCATTTCTTCCATAGTCTCACGATTTATCGGGATGCTGTACCGCGTACCGCTCACCAACATTATCGGCGATACCGGCATGGGGTATTACAGTTCCGCTTATGAGCTGTACAATCTTGCGCTTATTCTGTCCTCCTACAGCATTCCGGTGGCCGTCTCCAAGCTGGTGAGCGGGATGGAATCGAAGAAGCAGTACAGGAACGCCCACCGGGTATTTCTCACGGCGCTGAAAATCGCTGCGGCAGTAGGGGCAATTGCGTCCGCCGCCGTCTATTTTCTGGCGGAGGCCTGGGCTAAGCTTGTCCGGAACATGCCGGTTGCCATCCCGCTCCGGGTGCTGGCACCAACCATATTTGTATTTGCTGTAATGGGAGTATTCCGCGGCTATTTTCAGGGGAAGCGAACCATGGTACCCACAGCCCTGTCCCAGCTGATCGAGCAGGTGGTTCACGCGGTTGTGAGCATTGTGGCCGCATACCGGCTGATGCTGCTGCACAACGCTTCCGCGGATATGGAAGCCTACGGAGCGGCAGGAGGAACGCTGGGCGCACTCATCGGAGCGGTCGTCGCGTTTCTGGTTCTGCTCGGTGTATACGGCATGAACCACGGTTTTATCCGGAAGAGGGTCAAAAAGGATCACACCGGTGCGGACAGCAGTCCCGCGGTGATAACCAGGCTCTTTGTGATGACGGTCGTGCCGATTATTCTGAGCCAGACCGTATATCAGCTCAGCGGGACGATAGACAATGCCCTGTTCGGGCAGCTGATGATCCTGCAGGGAAAGAGTGAGGAAACCACCTCCCTCCTCTGGGGGCTGTACGCGAACAAATACCGGATGCTCACAAATCTTCCGGTAGCGATCGCCACGGCGCTCGGCACCTCGATTGTTCCCGCGCTTGCGAATACCTGGGCCATCGGGGATGACGACGGCGTGCGGCGGAAGATTGCATCCTCCGTGCGCTTCAACATGCTGATTGCCATACCGTCCGCGGTCGGGCTCGGCGTGCTTGCGGAGCCTGTAATAAGGCTTCTGTTCAGCGGTACGGAAATTGAGCAGAGCGCCGGCCTGCTGACGGCCGGCTCCGTCGCGGTCGTGTTTTTTGCGTACTCCACTCTGACGAACGGGATTCTGCAGGGAATTGATAAAATGAAGCTGCCGGTTTATCATGCGGCTGTTTCTCTTGTGCTTCATGTTGCATGCCTGGCCCTGATGCTCGGGGTGTTCCGGCTTGATGCCTACGGGCTAGTAATCGGCAACGTGCTGTATGCGCTCTGCGTGTGCGCCCTCAACTGGCGTGCCATTGCGCGTCATGCGGAATACCGGCAGGAGATCCGGAGCACCTTCCTGATGCCGACGCTCTGTGCGGCTGTGATGGGGGCAGTGGCTTATCTGGCTTACCATGGTCTGTATCTGCTTACGGAGCGGAACATGATTTCGGTTCTTGCTGCAATCGCTGCCGCCGTGGTCTGCTACGGGCTGCTGCTTGTCGTGACGAGAACGGTATCGGAGGAGGAGCTGCTTGGTTTTCCGAAGGGAGGATCGCTGGTAAGGCTTTTGAAGAGAGCCCGCCTGCTGCCGTAGAAGGCTGGTATAAATTCTCAGGATCTGTCCATACTTTTAGCAAAACGCGGAAAAGGAGGACGACGATGAGGCGTGCAGTGAGATATCTTTCGTGTATTATGGCTCTTGGCGTAATGTTTACGATCTGTTATTATACGAGCTATAAAAATGCGGTCAAGCGGCTGCGCGAGATGGAGACGAAGCAGAACATCAACGCGCTGCTGGACGAAAAACAGAAGCAGGCGGAGCAGAAAGTTTCCGATCTGCTCGGAGGAACAGCGGGGGTGCAGGCCGGTCAGGGCACAGAATCAAAGGATCAGGACGGAGCAGGAAATCCTTCGGGTACCGGTCAAACGGCAGGAGCGGAAAACCAGGGCAGCCAGGGGGGCAGCGCTGCCGGTACGGGCCAGCAGGCCCAGGGAGGCCCGGGACAGGGAACGAACCCGGCAGGAAATGCAGGAAATACGGCGCAGGCCGGACAGCCGGACGGCAGTGAGGAAGTTTCGGCCGTAAGAGAAGCGGTTATTATTCCGAAAACGAAAATTATTGTGGAGACACTGGACGTTTCGACCGGTGATTTTGTCACGGAAGAAATCGTGCCGGATTCCATTATGATCGGGATGACAAGACAGGAGCTGGCGGAATATCTTCAGAGGGATCTGGCGGATATGCCGGTATCGGAATATGAAAAGGGACTGTATGCCAGCGAGCTGATTACCTTTTCCGAGAGCAAGGTTATCATACGGAAAAGCTACGATTCCACACGGGTCGATTTCAAATATTATCTCGCCATTAAAAACGGGGAGGTTATCGTGTATTACAGCGACCGGAAAACCGTTTACGAGTATACCGGAATCAAGGCCATCGGCCTGGAAGAAGACGCGAGGCTGGCACTGCTTGAGGGGGTTCGGGTAAAAGATTCCGAGGAGCTGTTTGCGCTGCTGGAGAGCTATTCGAGCTAGAATGCCGGGCTGGGATGCGCCGCGGCGGAGCGGGCCGGCGGACGGTTTCCTGTCCTGCCGGGCCCGGCCGGAAACGAATCATATCGCCGGCAAGGCGGAAATAAGCGGGGAGGCGGAATTCGATGAAACACAGGTATCAGGTGATTGTGGCGGGCGGAGGAGCGTCCGGCATGACTGCGGCGATTCTGGCTGCGGGGAGCGGGCTTCGAACCGCTGTGCTCGAGGCCGGTGAGACGGTCGGAAAAAAGCTGCTGGCGACAGGAAACGGGAAATGTAATTTTACGAACAGCCTGCAGACTCCGGACTGCTACCGCGGCAGCGGAGCAGAGGCGGCCGGATGGCTGCTGAAGCGCTGCGGAACGGACCGGGTGCTGTCGTTTTTCGAGCAGATCGGCATATATCCGAAAGAACGCAACGGCTACTGGTATCCGAATTCCGGCCAGGCGGCTTCCGTCCGCGAAGCGCTGTATGAGGAGCTGCTGCGCAGCGGAGCCGATGTGATAACCTGCTGCCGCGTAAAATCCGTAGAGCCGGCGGAAAGTATATCTCGAAAGCAGCGGACGGGAAACGGAAAAACCGGATTGGAACGGGCATCATCCGGCGCACCGTGCCGTCCGCGTTTTCGAATTACGGCGGGAAAGCGGGAGCTTCTCAGCTCCGAGCCTTCCCGGCCGGAGAGGAAAAAAAAGGAAAAACCCCGGTATTCCGAGGAACGGGAGATTTTTTTTGAGGCCGATCATGTGATTCTGGCCTGCGGCGGGAGTGCGGGCAGCTTCAGCGGGGCCGAGGGAAGCGGTTTTGCGGTTGCAGAAGAGCTCGGACTCGGCATGGCGGAGCCGGTTCCGGCGCTGGTGCAGTTAAGGGCGGCGGAAAGAGAGTGCGGGGTTCTTTCCGGCGTCCGCCTGGAGGCGGCTGGAAAGCTTATTCTTCCCGGCGGAGCAGTTTTCCGAGAGAGGGGGGAGTTCCTTTTTACCGATTACGGCATTTCGGGAATTCCTGCCATGCAGCTGAGCCGTTTTGCGTCGGTATATCTGAACCGGGCGGCAAAGCCGCAGGACGGCTGCCCGAAACTTTTTCTTGACTTTTTTCCGGATACAGAGGAAAATAAGCTGGCGTTCCTGCTGGAGGAGCGGTTCCGGCGTTTTGGATGGCGGAGCGCCGAAGGGGTACTGCTCGGCTTGCTGCCGTCAAAGCTGAATTATGTACTGCTGTGCCTGGCCGGGCTTGCGCCGGAGAAACGCCCGGAACCGGACAGCGGCTTCCCCGAAAAAGCCGGACGGATGCTGGCCGGGCGGATGAAGCGTTTTTTGCTGACCATCACCGGCACAAATTCCTTTGACAGCGCCCAGGTCACGGCGGGCGGAGTTTTGATGGAGGAGCTCTCAGCCGACACGCTGGAGGCAAAACGGATTCCTGGACTCTATGTGACCGGCGAGCTGGCGGATGTGGACGGCACCTGCGGGGGCTACAATCTTCACTGGGCGTGGATGTCGGGGATGGCCGCCGCGGAAAGTATTATCAGGAATGAGGGAAATTAACAGTGATTCGTATTAATCAGGTGAAAATGCCGCTGAACAGCACGGTGCAGGAGCTGGAAAGAGAGCTGCTCCGCATCCTTCGCATAAAGAAGGAACGGCTGCTTGGCTTTGAAATTATAAAACGTTCCGTCGATGCGAGAAAGGCGGATGATATCCACTATACATACACGCTTGACGCCGAAATTTCCGGAGAGAGCGGATATCTGGAGCGGAACAGAAATCGTAATATAACAAAATCTACAGCTGTAGAATACCGGCCTCGGGAGGCCGCAGGAATTTCGGGAACCGACTGGGCGGATTCGAAAAGACCGCGTCCCGTTGTGTGCGGAAGTGGGCCTGCGGGGCTGTTCTGTGCCTTTTTTCTGGCACAGGCCGGATTAAATCCCATAGTGCTCGAGCGCGGCAGTCAGGTAGAGCAGCGGGCAAAGGCAGTGGAGCATTTCTGGAGGACGGGGGAACTCGATCCGGAAACAAACGTTCAGTTCGGAGAGGGCGGTGCGGGCACCTTTTCCGACGGAAAGCTGAATACGGCGGTAAAGGATACCTTCGGCCGCATCCGCGCGGTTTTGAAAACCTTTGTGAAATTCGGCGCGCCGGAGGATATTCTGTACAGCAGCAAACCGCATATCGGTACGGACTGTCTGCGGCAGGTAGTTGCCGGGATGCGCAGAGAAGCCGTGCGGCTGGGGGCGGAATTCTGTTTTGAAACTAAGCTGACCGGGATTGCCGCCGGGCGCGGGGCGCTTACGGGCGTATCCTGCATGCACGGCGGAAAGGAAAGGCTGATTGAGACGGATACGCTTGTGCTGGCCATCGGGCACAGCGCGCGGGATACGTTTGAGATGCTGTATAAAAAAGGGCTTCGAATGGAGGCAAAGCCGTTTGCCGTCGGAGTGCGGGTGGAGCACGAGCAGGAATTTATCAGCAGAGCCCAGTATAAAACCGCTGCCGGGCTGCTTCCCGCAGCGGACTACAAGGTGACGTACACCGCGAAAAACGGGCGGGGAGTCTATTCGTTCTGCATGTGCCCGGGCGGCTATGTGGTCGATGCGTCCTCGGAGCAGGGTAGGCTGGCGGTAAATGGGATGAGCAACCGTGCCCGGGACGGCCGGAATGCGAACAGTGCGCTGATTGTGACGGTGACTGCGGAGGATTTTGCCGGTGCGGCACGGAAAAACGGCATTTTCGGGGAAACGGCCGGCATGCACATGAGCGGAGCGGCGCATCCGCTTGCCGGAGTGGAATTTCAGCGTCACTGCGAGGAGCTTGCCTACCGGACGGGACAGGGGAAAATTCCGTATCAGCTGTACGGCGATCTGCTGGCCGGAAAAAGGAGCGAAGGTTACGGGCGGATTCGTCCGGAGCACAAGGGAAGGAGTATGCCGGCGGATCTGCGGGAATGCCTTCCGGGCTATGTCATTGATTCCATTCTCGAGGCAATGCCGGCATTTGACCGCATGATTCGTGGCTTTGCGGACGAGGATGCAGTTTTTTCCGGGGTGGAGATGCGGACCTCCTCTCCCGTGCGGATTGTGCGGGACGAGAGACTGATGAGCAGCGTGGCGGGGATATATCCGTGCGGGGAGGGTGCAGGCTACGCCGGGGGAATTACGAGCGCTGCCGTGGACGGCATTAAGGTGTTTGAAGCGGTCTGCCGGTCGTTCTGCAGGAATGGCCGTTGAGAAAGCGCTGAAAAAGATAAATTTTGCGGAGGATGGAGAGGGTTATGACGGAACAGGAATGCCGGGAACGGCTGAAGGATAAGCGCAGAATTGTGGTGAAAATCGGTTCTTCCTCGCTGACGCATGCCGGGACGGGGGATATCAATCTGGATAAGCTGGAGCGGCTGGTCCGCGTGCTTACCGATCTGAGCAACCAGGGCAGGGAGGTTATTCTGGTATCTTCCGGTGCGATTGCGGCGGGGCGCAGGGCGCTCGGCTTTCGGGAGAGGCCGGAGGAAAAATCGGTGAAGCAGGCCTGCGCCGCGGTGGGTCAGGCCAGGCTGATGATGCTGTACCAGAAGCTGTTTGCAGAGTACAATCAGCTGACGGCGCAGATACTTCTGACAAAGTATACAATGATCAATGAGGTCAGCCGCAGAAATGCGCACAATACCTTTCTGGAGCTGGCGCAGATGAAGGTTATCCCGATTGTCAATGAGAACGATACCGTCTCCACGGATGAAATCGAATTTGGGGACAATGATACGCTCTCGGCGCTTGTGGCGGCCCTGGTGGGAGCGGACATGCTGATTCTTCTGTCCGATATCGACGGCCTGTACACCGACGATCCGAGAAGCAGCAGGGAGGCGAGTCTGATCCGGTATGTCCCGGAGATTACGGAGGAGATTCTGGCAATGGGAAAATCGGCCGGGAGCAGCGTCGGGACGGGGGGCATGTCCACAAAAATTACAGCGGCCCGGATTTCTGCCGGCTGCGGCGCTGATCTGGTGATTGCAAATGGGGAGGAGGTCGGCATTATCCGCGATATTTTGGACGGAAAGTCAGTCGGAACTTTGTTTCCGGCACACAGGGATAATGAGTTTAATCTTACCGATTATCTTTATACCAAACAGTATCCTGCCGGGCAGCCGAAGCAGGGAGAGCAGTCCGCCGGGCCGGAGCGGCAGAATCCGGAGGATGCCGGAACAGACAGAAGCTGCGGGGAAGCCGTGCGGCCGGGAAGGATTCCGGGCCGGAGGATCTGCTGAGCCTTCTTAAGGAGACACAAAAGACCAGAGAAGCGGAACAAGCAGGAAAGCAAATACTGCACAAAAAAGAGAATAAAATGCAGCAATAGAAGAATCAGGAAAGAAAGCAATGGAATTTCGGGTGAAAAATGACTTGCGCTGCCCGGCTTAATACCGTTTTTACGGCGCTGTAAAAGGTTAGTGAGGTAAAATGGACGAGATAAAAATAAAACGGATCAATGAGCTCTATCATAAATCAAAGCAGGAGGGGCTGTCCCGGCAGGAGAAGGAGGAGCAGGCAGCGCTGCGCGCGGAATATATCGCCGCAATACGCGCCAATCTCCGCGGTTCGCTGGAGCAGATTTCCGTAGTGGAGCAGGACGGCAGCGTAACGGAGCTGTCGAAGAGGAACGAGAATTAAAACAGAGAAGCAGACGAACGGAGCGAAGCCGGGAAACGAAAGAACGAAGGGAGCGGAGCATGCAGGGAATTCCGGGACATATACCGTCAAAAGGAAGGCAGAGGATAGAAATGGAGATAGAAGAATCTGTTTCGGATCAGAAGGCTGCGCTTCGGCGCCGGCTAAAGCAGCTGAGGGCCGAGCTTGCGCCGGAGGAGCGCAGAAAGGCCGGGGAGAGCTGTGCGCGGCAGCTCTGGCAGCTGCCGGAATTATCCGGCTGCAGCATCCTGCTCTCTTATATATCGCACGGCGCCGAGCTTCCGACGGATGGAATTATTTCAGAAGCGCTCAGGCGGGGAATGAGAGTAGCTGTTCCTAGGGTGACGGGGCAGGGAACAATGGATTTTTACGAGATACGTTCCCTTTCCGAATGCAGACCGGGCGCGTTCGGCATTTTGGAGCCCCCGCATGACCCTGGACGGCTCGTGCTTCCGGGAAAGCCCCGGAAGCAGGAACCTTCCAGGGGGGAGACTGCTGCAGCATTGCTTCCGGGAAAGCCCCGGAAGCAGGAACCTTCCAGGGGGGAGACTGCTGTGGCATTGTTCCCGGGAAAGCCCCGGAAGCAGGAACCTTCCAGGGGGGAGACTGCTGTGGCATTGCTTCCGGGAAAGCCCCGGAAGCAGGAACCATCCAGGGAGGAGATTGCTGCAGCATTGCTTCCTGGGCTTGCTTTCACGGCGGACGGTATGCGTCTCGGGTATGGAGGAGGTTATTATGACCGGTATTTTATGCAATATCCGGATGTGTATCGGATTGGCCTGACCTACCGCTTTGCTCTGCTGGATCGCCTTGTGTGCGAACCGCACGATGTCCGTGCAGACAAGGTACTTGCGCCGCACTTTTTGGAACAGATAAAGGAATAACCGGCGGACAGAAAATGCTGAGAAGGTGAGGAGACCACGGCCGAAAGGGCAGGCAGGGGATGCAGGACGGATCGGAAAGTATGCTGTTTCAGAAGAAAAAACGAATAGGAAGGGGAGTATAATATGACCGATTTACTGGAGATGGGGAAACGGGCAAGGCTTGCGGCGGAGCAGTGCGGCCTGCTTGGGGAGGCGGAAAAAAACAGAGTGCTGGAGACGGCCGCACAGGCTCTTCGGAGCAACATATCCGCTATTCTCGCAGAAAATGCGGAGGATATCGCAGCCGCGCGCGAAAAGGGTGTGGACGAAATTATGATCGACCGGCTTGCACTCGACGAAAAGCGCGTGAACGCCATGGCGGACGGACTTTGTAAGGTTGCGGCGCTCAAGGATCCGGTGGGAGAGCTGGTCTCCATGGAAAAACGCCCGAACGGCCTTGAGATAATGAGCTGCCGCGTGCCGCTCGGCGTAATCGGAATGATTTACGAATCCAGGCCGAACGTCACGGCGGATGCGTTCGGCCTCTGCTTCAAGGCGGGCAATGCGGTGATTCTGAAGGGAGGCAGCGACGCGCTGCGCTCCAATCTTAAGGTTGCTGCAGTGCTGCGCGGCGCGCTCAAAGCATGCGGGGTTGCGGAGGATGCGCTTCAGCTGGTAAGCGATACGGACCGCGAAACCGCGCGGAAGCTGATGCGGCTGAACGGTTATATCGACGTGCTGATCCCGCGCGGCGGGGCCGGCCTGATCCGGTCGGTCGTGGAGAACAGCACGGTTCCTGTGATTGAGACGGGAACGGGAAACTGCCATATCTATGTGGATGAGAGCGCGGATTTTGATATGGCGCTCGATATTATTGACAATGCAAAGACGAGCCGCATGAGCGTGTGCAATGCATGCGAATCGCTTGTCGTTCACAAAAACATCGCGGAGAAATTTCTGCCGAAGCTGTATGAAAGACTTCATGCCAAGGAAATTACCATGCGGGCTGACGAGGCCGCACGGGCGGTCTGCGGCGATATGGAGGAAGCCGAGGAGGAAGATTTTTCCAGAGAGTATCTCGGGCGGATGATTTCCGTTTGTGTGGCGGAGAACATCGGCGAAGCAATCCGCCATATCAACCGCTACAATACCGGGCACTCCGAGGCGATTATCACAAGGGATTACGAAAACGCCCGCCGTTTTCTGCGGGAGGTGGATGCCGCCGCCGTCTATGTGAATGCGTCCACCCGGTTTACGGACGGGGAAGAATTCGGGTTCGGCGCTGAGATCGGCATCAGCACGCAGAAGCTCCATGCGCGCGGGCCGATGGGGCTGAAGGCGCTGACAACGACAAAATATATGATCTTCGGCGACGGACAGATCCGCTGAAATGTCTGCTCCCTGCGGACAGCGGGCTGAGAGCATTGCAGCCGGGAAGCAGGGCAATTTGGAAAGGGAAGATTCAAGAGAAATGTATAATGATATTGATTTCGATAAAATAGATATAAATGCAAAGCCGCCCGCACAGGAACCGGACAGGCAGTACTATTATATAGCGAAATGCCGGGGATGGGTTCAGGAATTTGAACAGAAAAACGGCCGCCGCCCGTGTTTTTTTACTCAAACATTCGGCTGCCAGATGAACGCGAAGGATTCGGAAAAGCTGGCAGGCATTCTTTCTGAGATCGGATACCGGGAGTCGGAGAGCGAGGAGGCCGACCTAGTGCTTTACAATACCTGCACCGTCCGGGAGAACGCCAATACGCGCGTCTACGGACGGATCGGCTATCTCGGAAATCTGAAGAAAAGAAAAAACAGGGAGATGAAAATCGTGCTCTGCGGCTGCATGATGCAGGAGGGTCATGTTGTCGAAAAAATCCGGAAAAGCTACCCTTTTGTCGATCTGATATTCGGCACGCACAATATCTACAAGCTCGCCGAGCTGCTGTACCGGAGTCTGAACAGCCAAAGGATGGTCGTTGAGGTTCAGGAGGACGCGGAGCGGATCGTGGAGGAACTGCCGAGCGAGCTGAAGTTCGGGTTTAAGGCCGGGGTAAATATTATGTACGGCTGCAACAATTTCTGCAGCTACTGCATTGTTCCTTATGTCCGGGGAAGAGAGCGGAGCAGAAAACCGGAGGATATTGTCAGCGAGATCGAAACGCTTGCCGCGCAGGGAGTGACCGAGGTTATGCTGCTCGGTCAGAATGTCAATTCCTACGGAAAAACGCTGGCCGAGCCGGTCAGCTTCGCGCAGCTTCTGCGCCGGGCGGAGCAGATCCCGGGGCTTAAGCGCATCCGTTTTATGACGCCGCACCCGAAGGATCTTTCCGATGAGCTGATTGAGGTTATGAGCCGCTCGGATAAAATCTGCCGGCATGTACATCTGCCGGTGCAGTCAGGCAGCTCGCGCCTGCTTGCGAAAATGAACCGCCATTACACAAAGGAGGACTATATTGCGCTGACGGAGCGGATTCGGGCCGCCATACCGGACGCCGCGATTACGACGGATATCATTGTCGGTTTTCCGGGGGAAACCGAGGAGGATTTTCAGGATACGCTCGATGTTGTGCGCCGCGTGAAATTCAGCAGTGCATATACCTTCCTTTACAGCCCGCGCACCGGGACGCCGGCCGCAGCCATGCCGGATCAGGTGCCGGAGGAAATCGCCAAGGAGCGGTTCGGTCGGCTGGTCGCCGAGGTGCAGAAAACATCCGCCGAATTTGCACGGCGGGCGGAGGGAAGCTGCCGGGAGGTGCTGGTGGAGGAAGAAGCGTCGTCCGGGCTTGTGACGGGGCGGCTTTCCGACAATCTGCTTGTCCATTTTCCGGGGGACAAGGCGCTGCTCGGCCGCTATGTTCAGGTAAAGCTTACCGAATGCAGAGGGTTTTATTACCTGGGCGAGCTGCAGCCGGACGAGCCGTGCCCGAAGGAAAGCTGACTGTCGAAACGGAAAAATCTGATCGAATTGTACCGGCAAATTGCATGGATTTTTACATTTCTATTGACATGTCCGGTAAAACAGTATAAAATTTATATGTTGTATGTTGGTGTTTTTGTAGCTTATTATTAAGCTTCGCCTACATAGAATGAAAATTTAATAAGGAGGAATTCCTGTGGACGATGTAGTGAAAATCGTAATCGCGGTTGTTGTCACTGCACTCGTGGTCGCATTTGTCACCGCAAAGATCGCGATCTCCTACCATACCAAGCTTGTCGAGGCCAAAATCGGCAACGCGGACGAGAAGGCGAGAGAGATTATCGACGAGGCGTTAAAAACGGCGGAGGCAAAGAAGAAGGAAGCACTTCTCGAGGCAAAGGAAGAGTCCATCCGGACGAAGAATGAGCTGGAGAAGGAAGCCAAGGACCGCAGGGCAGAGGTGCAGCGTTACGAGAAGCGGGTCCTCTCCAAGGAGGAGGCTGTGGACCGCAAGCTGGAGTCTCTGGAAAAGAAGGAATCGAAGCTGGTTTTGCGTGAGCAGGAGATGGAAAAGCTCCGCCGTGAGGTGGAGGATTCCCATGCAAAGCAGGTCGCGGAACTGGAAAAGATTTCTGGACTGACCTCCGAACAAGCTAAGGAATATCTTATTAAAACTGTTGAAGATGAAGTGAAGCATGAAACCGCGGTTCTCGTAAAGGAGATGGAGAGCAGGGCGAGGGAAGAGGTCGACAAAAAGGCGAAGGATCTCGTCGTCACCGCAATCCAGAAATGCGCTGCGGATCATGTTGCCGAATCTACGATTTCTGTTGTCCAGCTGCCGAATGATGAGATGAAAGGCCGCATTATCGGGCGTGAGGGCCGCAATATCCGCACGATCGAGACGCTGACCGGCGTGGATCTCATTATCGACGACACGCCGGAGGCGGTAATTCTCTCGAGCTTTGATCCGATCCGCAGAGAGGTGGCCAGGATCGCTCTTGAGAAGCTGATTGTGGACGGACGGATTCATCCGGCCAGAATCGAGGAGATGGTGGAGAAGGCGCAGAAGGAAGTCGAGCTGATGATCCGCGAGGAGGGCGAGGCGGCGACGCTTGAAGTCGGCGTGCACGGCATCCATCCGGAGCTGATCCGGCTTCTGGGAAAGATGAAGTTCCGGACAAGCTATGGGCAGAATGCGCTGAAGCATTCCATTGAGGTGGCGATCCTTTCCGGGCTTCTGGCCGGCGAGATCGGTGTGGACATCCGGACCGCGAAGCGGGCCGGCCTGCTGCACGATATCGGGAAATCGGTCGATCACGAAATGGAGGGTACCCATGTACAGATCGGTGTGGATTTATGCCGCAAGTACAAGGAATCCCCGATCGTCATCAACGCAGTGGAAGCCCATCACGGCGACGTTGAGTTCCAGTCTCTGATTGCGTGCATCGTTCAGGCAGCAGATACCATATCCGCTGCGAGACCGGGTGCAAGAAGAGAAACCCTGGAAACATATACCAACAGATTGAATCAGTTAGAAGATATTGCGAACGGCTTTAAGGGTGTTGATAAATCCTTTGCAATTTCTGCGGGCCGCGAGGTTCGTGTTATGGTGGTGCCGGATCAGATCAGCGATGACGATATGGTGCTGCTCGCAAGAGATTTGTCAAAGAAGATTGAGGATGAGTTAGAATATCCGGGTCAGATTAAGGTCAATGTAATCCGCGAATCCAGAGTGACAGATTACGCAAAATAAAAAACAGGAGGCTTAGGCCTCCTGTTTTTTATTTTGCCGGCTTTCGGCGCCGGCCGGTAACAGCGGTTTACCGCGCAGGACAAACCGCGCGTTTGACAGGGGGATGATTTATCAGGCCGCGGACCGTTTTTATTACAGATTTTCCGCGTTGTGGACAGATGGCCGGATAATGGATTGTAAAACGGACCGTGAAATCTTAAGAGAGGAGCTTCTTTATCTGCTTCTGCCGGCAGCGCTCATGCTTCTAACGCAAGGAAATTATCCGGAAAAACATGAATATTCACAAAAGCACGCCATTTATTATTGTGCAAATTATACAAGGTATCCAAACAAAAACTGTTGAACCCTTATGAAAACGTTTTTATACCTTGATATATCGGCAATATGATGATATATTGTAGGTGTAAAAACGTTTTTCTAATAAAAATTGCACAAAGCCAAACGGGATGCAGGAGGGGAACAGACGGCGGAATGCAGGAAAAACGGGACAGAACCGCAGAAAGCGGTTATGTTAGTTGTGCAAATGGCACATACAGGAACGGAGGTAAGTATGAGAAAATCGAAGAAAGCATTAGGTATGATGCTGGCAGTCTGCATGACGGCGTCCGCATTTGCCGGATGCGGCGGCGGTGATGAGAGCGACGGCCCTGGCGGAAGCAAGGGAAGTCAGGGTAAGGAACTGTATAAATCGCTTGATCCGAATACGGCGGGGACGCTTGACATCATGGTATGGTCCGGCGACAGCATCTATTACGAAGATATCGGCAAGCAGAACTGGGAGGCTTCGGATATCACAACGCAGAATGTTGCCGCGGTGTATGCGATGGCAAAGGAATTCAACAAGATGTACCCGAATGTCAAGATCAATCTCTGGGCAAAGACCGACGACCCGAACGGCAACGATACGACCTGGGCGCAGGAAATGCAGAATTTCCGGGCAGAGCACGGCAAATATCCGGATCTCTATGCCTCGAACGATCTGATCGGCGATGTGAGCAAGGGGCTTGTAGCAGATCTTTCCGTATTCTCGGATGATCCGCTCTATCAGTCCTTCAACAAGGGAATTATGAACACTATGGCCTACTACGGCTTCCAGGCAGGGCTTCCGCAGTTTGTTCAGCCGTGGGGCGTCTATGTAAACAAGGCGCTGGCGGAGACGAACAATATCGAAGTGCCTGGCCCGGACTGGACCATCGAGCAGTATACCGAATTTGTGAATTCCGCCGACAATACCAAATTCTGGGGCGCCATGGATACGCCGCTCAGCTTTATCGCGACCGGCACGACGACGGTGAATTCCCAGATGGCGGGCTATTCCGGCAGCGGCGACCGCGTGAACATTGCCTCCGACGAGGTGAGGGAGCTGCTTTCCTATATTCCTCAGTGGGCGAAATCGGCGATCTGGGTACAGAACGGGCTGGGCGCCGTGCCGACTGAGATTATGGACGACGGCTGGTGGTGGGGCTACCGCTACTTCTGCCGCAATTACTGTCTGACCTACGACGGCGATCCGTGGATGCTGGGCGCCGCTGCCGTGGCGCAGAACGAGGACGGCACCTGGCCGGTCAATGCGGTCGAGTCCTCCGACTGGGATATCTACCCGCGGCCGAGTACAAGCTACAAGGGCAACACGGTCGGCATCAATGTTGACCCGATGGCGATCCACAACTACGCGATGGACGACAATAATCCGGAGTGGAGCGACGAGGAGAAGGCAAAGCTGGAGCTTGCCTATGCATTCGGCTCCTTCTGGTGCGGCTCCACGGAGGCGATGCAGGCAAGAGCAAACCAGCAGTACAGCGATAACGGCACGCTCCGCACAAGTCTGAACGATTCCTTCCCGCTTGTAACCGGCAGTGCCTTTGACGACCAGATGAAGATCTGGTACAGCACCGATACCCATGCGCGCTACGGCGACGAGAAGAAGATGCCTGGCTTCCAGTATATTCTTGATCTCTGGCAGGACGGCAAACTCTGGGATATCTCGGACAAATGCTATCCGTACCGCATTATGGAGGACGGAGCGCAGAAGGAATGCCTGTATGAGTGGCTGAACGCGACGCAGGAGGCTGTTGCAGGCGTGGGCAGCGCGAACGCAAGCTGGCTTGACAATGTTAAGGCAAGACTCTCCGACTGGAATACGGCAATCAACGGCCGCTTTGTTATCGCGGAGACCGAGCTTAAGGAAGGTCTCAAACAGTACTACGGAATGACCGACGCAGATTTTAAATAAGAGCCGGCCAATACAGCAGCAAAGAAGCCTTATTCAGGGGGAAGGAGCGGGCCGTCAGGCCCCTTCTTCCCCCTGCCAAAAAGCTGGAATAAAAACGATTTTATGATCTGTGGAGTTCGTACGCTCCGGTATGGAGGTTAGCATGAGCAAAAAAAAGAAGTTTTTGATATTGCTGCTTGTCATAGCGGCCGCAGCGGGGATGGGCACTCTGCTGCTCGGCCGGGACAACGCGGAATATGTGGACGCCATGGACAGGGGCGAGGTGAGATGGGCATATAAGCTTCTTTCCAACGCCCTGTCCTCTTCGGATGTCATGTACTGCGATTATCTGGAGTACAGCAACGAGGAGAACGGAACCGGCAGCGATACGGACGGAGCCGGGCAGACGCGGGTGCTCGATTACCGGGAGAGCACCGAATACACCGTACACGCAGAGAAGGCGGGCTGGTATTATATCCGGCTGGAATACCGGCCGGAGGGCAGTTCCCTGTCCGATTTTTCGGCGGACATAAAGATCAACGGGGAACAGGCATACTATGAAATGAAAACAATAGCGCTGCCGCTTCACTGGCAGGATGAGACGAAGACCTTCCCGAAGGACGGTTACGGCGACGAATCCGCCCCGCAGCAGAAAAGAGCGGACGGGTGGCAGACGACATTTTTATACAACAATACATACTCTTCAGCCCTGCCGCTGAAGTTCCCGCTCGCGGCGGGAGAGAACCGGATCACGGTCACCAATGTGTCCTCCGACGGGCTTGGGCTGGGGGCGCTTACCATTATGGAGCCGGATCTCGGCATCCCGACCTACGGGGAGTACCGAAGCCGGCATGCGGGGGAGGTAGTGGACGGGATACATGAAATCAATGCGGTCAGCTATACGGGAAAGAACTCGACGCAGGCGATTCTGCAGTATGAGAACAGTCCGGCGCTGACCCCGCACAGCAACCGGCGCAAGGTGCTGAACACGCTGAGCTGGACGGAGGCGGGCACCGAGATTGAGTATGAGCTTGAGGTGGAAAAAACAGGCTATTATCGTCTGGCATTTCATTACAAAAATGAGAAAAACGAGTTCGATGCGTTTGAAACGTTTCGCATCGACGGCGAGATCCCGTTTCAGGAATGCATCAGCTACCGCTTTGCGCCGACCGGAACTTCCTGGGCAAACGAGGTTCTAAGCGACGAGAACGGCGAGCCGTATCTGTTTTATCTGACCGCAGGCAGGCATACGCTTTCGATGCGGGCGGAGAATGAGCCGGTAAACCGCGCATGGCGGTATGCGCGGCTGATTTCCGAGCATGTGTCGCAGTTTTCCCTTCAGATCACAAAAGTGACGGGTTCGGAGACGGACAAGAACCGGACCTGGCGCATGACGAGATATATTCCGGAAATCGCGGATTATCTGAAGGCGTACGAGATTCTGATCCAGGAGATCCGCTTCAGCCTTCAGGACTACACGCCGACCGGCGTCAACGGCGCTCTTCTTTCGGATTTTGACAAGGCAATGCAGTTTATTGAGCGCATGGCCGAATATCCGGATGAGATTGCGCTGTACACAAACGATTTAACCGGCCGGGACAACTCCGTGCTTGTCGCGCTCAGCAATTTCACCTCCGAGATTTTAAAGCAGGATTTCACGCTTGATATGATTTACGTGTACGGAAACGATAAGCTGCCCGGAGCAGAACCGGGATTTTTCAGAACGGTCGGAAACTGGTTCGGGACGCTTGCCAATTCGTTTACGACAAACAAGTATTCCGCGAAGGAGGTCGGGGACGACGTGCTGACCGTCTGGGTGAACCGCGCCGTGACCCATGTGGATCTGCTTCAGAAGCTGGTTGATACGGAGTTCACCCCGCGTACCGGGATCAAGGTGAAGGTGTCCATCATGCCGGACCCGAACAAATTGACGCTTTCCGTGGCGGCGGAGCAGACCCCGGACGTTGCGCTTGGCCTCAGTTCCTTTATGCCGTTTGACCTCGCGAGCCGCGGTGCGCTGTACGATATGACGCAGTTTGAAGATTTCTGGGAAGTGGCGGGCCGCTTCGTGCCGGGCGCCTTCGTCCCTTATGTCTATAACGAGGGAGTCTACGCGATCCCGGAGACGCTGGATTTCAACGCACTCATCTACCGGACGGATATTTTCGAGGCGCTCGGTCTTTCCGTGCCGGATACCTGGGAGGAGGTCGTCGGTATTCTGCCGGAGCTGCAGCGCTACGGCATGAATTTTTACCACAACATTTCCTCCGGCGTAGGCTATAAATGGTTTTATCAGACCACCCCTCTTATTTTCCAGAACGGAGGCAGGCTTTACACGGACGACGGGCTGCGCACGGCGCTTGACGAGCCGGATGCGGTAAAGGGCATGCAGGCGCTCGGCAATCTGTTTATCGCCTATTCGCTTGATACGCAGGTCAATTCGTTTTTTAACTCGTTCCGCTATTCGATTCTTCCGGTGGGAATTATCACCTCGGCGGATTATATCCTGTTTAAAAACGGCGCGCCGGAGCTGGAAGGGCAGTGGGCGCTGTCCAACTATCCGGGCACGGTGCAGGAGGACGGATCGATCAGCCGCTATTATGTGGCGAACGGCACGGGCGGCATTATTTTTGAGGCCTCCGAAAAGGAGAGGGAAGCTTGGGAATTCCTGAAGTGGTGGACCGATCACGACACGCAGGTCACCTATACCTACACGCTGAGCTCGACCTATGGGAAGGAATTTTTCTGGCTTCCGTCCAATCTTGAGGCGCTTTCCGACGCGCCGATTGACCAGGCGGACAAGGAAGTGATCCTAGAGCAGGTGAAATGGCTGCGGGACGTGCCGAGAACGCCGGGACAGTACCTGCTGGAGCGCTCGATTTCGGATATCTGGAATACGATGGTGCTTGACGGCACCTCGGCTCAGGTCGCAATCGACGAAAAAGTGATCGCCATCAACCGCGAGATCAGAAAAAAGATGACGGAGCTCGGCTACTACGATGAGAACGGAACGCTTATAAAGCCATACATGATCCGTGATATCGACTGGATTGAGGAAATGATGAAAAAGGGAAGGGAGGCGGTGAAATGAAATTTCATGAAAAAGCTCATGAATTTCATGAAAAACCGAAGGGCAGAAAAAAGAATCTGTTCCATTCGGAAGGCTTTAAGGGCGGCGCCCTGCTCCTTCCCTACGGAATTGTATTCTGCATGTTTATTCTGATCCCGGTCGCCATAGCGATCGGCCTGTCCTTCACCTATTATGACGTAATCAACAAACCGGATTTTACGGGGCTTTTGAATTACATTACCCTGTTTACGCAGGACGAAGTATTTTTGAAATTTGTCCTGCCGAATACGTTTCTGTATGCGCTTGTCGTCGGCCCGGGCGGCTACGCCCTGTCGTTTCTGCTCGCGTGGATGCTTGCGCAGATTCAGCCGGTGCCCCGCACCATCATTGCGCTTGCTGTCTACACGCCGTCCATGCTCGGTCAGGTATTTATCGGCGTTATATGGAAAACGATTTTTTCCGGCGATCAGAGGGGCATCATCAACAATATTCTGATGCAGACGGGCATCATTGACCAGCCGATCCAGTTCCTGTTAACGAAGGATCATTTTATGGAGATTATGATTTTCGTATCACTCTGGTCAGCGATGGGCATCGGCTTTCTGGCGATGATCTCCGGTATCCTCAACATCAACGAGGAGCTCTACGAGGCGGCCTACGTGGACGGCATGCGCAACCGCTTCCAGGAAATCTTCTATATCACGATCCCGTCCATGAAGCCGCAGATGCTCTTCGGCGCGGTGATGGCGATTGTAAATGCCTTCAATATGGGCTGGATCGGCGTGACGCTCTCGGGCGCAAACCCGACGCCCGAATACTCGGGGCAGCTCATCACGAACCATATTGACGACTACGGCTTCATCCGCTATGAGATGGGCTACGCAGCGGCGGTTTCCGTTGTCCTGCTGCTCGTCGTATATCTGTTTAACAAGGTAGCGCACAGGCTGTTTGGGGAAGAGTAAACTGACAGAAAGGCAGATGAGTATGAAGCAGGGAAAAAGAAAGAGGAAACGGGGCCGCTTTGAAGGCTCAAGAATCAATCCGAAAAGATTTTCGGCAGGGCAGATAAAGTTTTACTGCATTCTGCTGCCGCTGTCGATCTTTATGATTATCCCGGTGGTGTTTGTCATCAACCAGGCGTTCAAGCCTCTCGGGGAGCTGTTTGCCTTCCCGCCGACCATTATCGCGAAAAATCCGACGCTGGACAATTTTAAAGATCTGTTTGCCCTGTCGGGGACAACCGGGGTGCCGATGTCGCGTTATCTGCTGAATTCGCTGATTGTGACGCTTCTTACCGTGGTGCTCAATATCGTGATTACCATCACGGCCGCTTACGCGTTTTCCAAGAAAAAGTTCGGGGCAAATAAGGCGCTGTTCGGCCTGAACCAGCTCGCTCTGATGTTCGTGCCGACGGCGGTGGCGGTTCCGCGGTATATCGTGATTGTGCGGATGGGGATGATTGATACCTGGTGGGCGCATATCCTGCCGCTGATTGCGATGCCGGTCGGGCTGTTCCTCGTCAAGCAGTTTGTGGATCAGATCCCGGACGCGCTGATCGAAGCGGCGGTCATGGACGGGGCGGGTGATATCACGATTATTTTCAAGGTGATAATCCCGCTGACAAAGCCGGCGCTGGCAACCTCCGTTGTGCTGACCTTCCAGCAGGTGTGGGGCGCGGTCGAGGCGTCAAACAATTTTATCACCGACGATTCCATGCGGACGCTGGCCTTTTACCTGAATTCAATCGCGACGAACAATACCGTCGCGGCGCAGGGCATGGTGGCCGCCGCATCCGTGATTCTGTTTGTGCCGACCCTGGTGATCTTTATCTGTATGCAGTCGCAGGTTATGAACACTATGAGCCATTCGGGCATCAAATAGGGGGGAGGTTGAGATACGATGAAGAAACGAACAGCCAGGGCGCTTCTGCTCCTGATGCTTGCCGCCGCGGTCTTTCCGGCCCTGCTGCCGGCTGTGCCGGCAGCGGCTTCGCAGGCAACAAGCTACACCTATACGCTCGATGACAACGACGAATTTGTGCGCACACAGGACGCCTATCTGCCGGAGCGCACCATTACCGGACTCGGGCTGAAAACGCCGCAGGATCTGTTTATCGACGCGGATAATATGCTCTATATCGCGGACAGCGGAAACCGCAGGATACTCAAATATAATATCGCCGAGGGCACGGTGGCCGCGATTCTTGCCCACGAAGGCTTTGTGAACCCGAGGGGCATCTTTGTCACGGAGAAGGGCGATCTCTACGTGGCGGATGCCGGGGCCAGAACCGTATTCCGGTTTTCCCCGGAGCTTTCGCTGAAGGAAGCGTTCGCAAAGCCGGAAACACCGCTGTTTGCCGACACGAATTTTGAGCCGAACAAAATCGCAGTGGATAAAAGCGGAAATATGTACATTATCGGAGAGGGCGTGTACAGCGGTGTGATCCAGCTTGCCCACACCGGTGAATTTCTTGGTTATTTTACGGTGAACAAATCGAAGATCAGCTTCAAGGAGGCGCTGCAGCGGCTGATTTTCTCGAGGGATCAGCTTCAGAATCTGCTCGACGTTGTGCCGACTACTTTCTCCAATGTATTTCTGGATTCTCAGGGCATTGTTTACACGACGACGATGGGAGATTTCCGGAACGCGGTTAAAAAGCACAATACCTCGGGCGGGAATATGTTCAAGTCCACAGTATTCAGCATCAGCTCCAATATTGCGGATATCTATGTGGATTCCCAGGGGATTATCTATTCGTGCTCCACAAACGGACTGATCGACGTCCATTCTCCGGGCGGGGAGCTGATTTTCTCGTTCGGCTCCAGCTCCGTAACCAGTGCCGATGTGGCAGGGCAGTATTCCTCACTCCCCTCAATCGCCGTGGATGCGGACGGAAATGTCTGGACGATTGACGGGGATAAGGGATATCTGACCTCTTTTCGCCCGACCGACTACGCGCAGATGGTATATCAGGCGATGGGGCTTTACGAGCAGGGGCTCTACGAGGAGTCCATGGAGAAGTGGAACGAGGTGCTGCGGTTAAACCAGATGTCCGTGCTCGCGCACGACGGCGTCGGCAAGGCGTACTTCCATGCAGGGCGGTACGAGGAGGCGATGGAACATTTCAGGGTGGCCGGGGATCGCTCCTATTATTCCGAGGCGTTCTGGGAGGTGCGCAATGCAAAGATCCAGAAGGTGCTGCCATATATTTTTATCCTTGTCGTTTTTCTGATGATTCTTTCCAGGGCAGTTTCCGTGCTCGACCGGAAAAAGCGGAGGATAAAGCATGCGAAGGAAGCGCTTTCGCAGAGGCTCGCGTCAATCCCGGTGCTGAGAGATCTTCAGCTTGCGAAGAAAGTCTGCCGTTCGCCATCTAATATGTACTATGAGATCCGGCGCCGCCGGAAGGGGAGCGTTGCGGGTGCGACGGCCATCTACGCACTGTTTTTCCTGATCTACATGCTGTATCAGACGAAAAAGGGCTTTATCTATCAGTATACAGCAGTGGAGGATATGGATATCGGCGGCATTGTCGTGGGCTTCTTTGTTCTGCTTCTGCTGTTTATCTTCTGCAACTGGCTTGTCACCTCCATAACCGACGGGGACGGCACGCTGGCGCAGGTGTATATGATTCCGGCCTACGGCTCGCTGCCGCTTATGGCAATGCTTGCGCTGATCACGGTATGCTCCTACGGCATGACCTACAACGAATCCTTTCTGCTCACCATCATGCTGCTGGTTGGCGGCGCGTGGTCTGTTATCGTGATATTCCTTGGATTTCTGACCGTGCACGACTATTCCGGGAAGGAGACGGCAAAGAGCATTCTGCTGACCGTTGTTTTTATGATTATCGCAGCGGTCATGGTGCTGATTGTTATGATAATGTGCGAGGAACTGTATGAATTCCTCTATACGGTTGGACAGGAGGTGCTCCGAAATGTCTGGGACTGATAAAAAGAAAAAGCTTCTTGCTTTGCTGCTGGCCGGCGGCCTTCTCGCCGGAGTTTCTACGGCGGCCTACGCGAAAACCTATCTCCCGACGGGAAGAGATACGAAGCTGCCGCCGGACAAGGTTACCTGCGATATTGTAACGCTGGATGCGTACCAGCTGATCTGCGAGACGGATTCCATGAAATATTACTACCGCGAAGATCGGGACATTATTGCGGCCGAGGATAAGCGAAGCGGCTATGTGTGGAAAACGGGAGCGGATATCGCGTTTGCCTCCGAGCTGAACGGAGCGGTGGATGCGGCGGCAACGCCGGAGGAGAAGGCGGCTGCGGCAGAGCCGAAGGAGAACAGCCTGAATTCGACCTACACCGGAATTGCGAATTCGCTGGTGACGGTGGAATATTACGATTCCGATACGCTCAAGAATATCAGCTCCGCATCAAGGGAGGGCGCCAGCTCAAAGCTGTTTATGCTGAACGACAACCCGGCAACAAGGCGGCTCGACGTCAGTTTTGACGCGATTGATCTGCAGCTGAAGGTATACATCACATTTCTGGAGGATTCCATCCGCTACGAGATACCATATAAGGAGATTACCGGGAAGGGAAAGAGCTCAATGGCCGCCGTTCTTCTGACTCCGTTTCTCGGGGCCTCCGGCGGAGAGGCGGCCTACTGGGATCCGGAGACGCAGGAGTACGGCGAAGTTCAGAAAAAATATATGGTGCCGGGTTATGTTTTTGTGCCGGACGGCTGCGGCGGGCTGATCCGCTTTGCGGATAACGAGGTGGCCTTTACCGAATATGTCGGGGACGTGTACGGGGCGGATCTGAGCACGGAAACCTACTATACCTCGGCCTACACGGATGCGGTGCCGTTTAAAAATCCGGTAATTCCGGTGTTCGGCATTGCGCACGGCGATTCCCAGGCGGCGTTTGTTGCCTACGCGGAATCCGGTGCGGAGTACATGGATATTATTGTGCGCCCGGATGAGAACAAAAAGGTGAAATATACCTGGGCCTATCCGCGCTTTGAGTACAATCTTTCGTATTTTCGGGTATACAACAAGCAGGGGGCAGGATATTTCAGCCGGATGGAGGAGCCGCAGCATGTCGATATCAGCATGACCTACACCTTCCTCGCAGGGGACGGCAGCGACGGCAGAAGCTATGCCGCGGATTATACCGGGATGGCCGCCGCCTACCGGGAGCATCTGATCAATCAGGGCGTGCTGAGGGAAGGAGGGACGCAGACGGGAGCGATCCCACTCAGGGTCGATTTCATTATGGCAGATTCAAAGAGCGGGCTGCTCGGAAACGAGCAGGTTGTCGTGACAACCGCGGACGATGTGGACGATATCCTGGGAGCCCTCCGCGCAGACGGCATTGAAAATATCAACGCCGGGCTGATCGGCTGGCAGAAAAACGGCGAGACGCTGACGCGCCCGGACAAAGTAAAATACTCCGGAAAAATCGGCAGTTCGGGCGATTTCGCGGATCTGATTGAAAAATACAGGAAGCTGGGAATCGATGTTTCCTGCGCGCGGGAAACATCCACGATCAACCGCGAGATGACCGGCTATTACAATACCGCCGCCAAGCATGTCAACACCTGGTATGTAAAAATCGACAAAAGCGTAATTCTTCCGGCGAATGTGCCGGTCAAGGAATTCAGCTGCGCGACGCCGGAAAAAACCGCTGCGTGGACAAGGACGCTGGCGTCTAAGCTGAAAAAAAGCAGCAGCTCGCTGACACTTTCCGGCATTTCCAACATCCTGGTCGGTACCTACAGCCGCGACGGTGTGGAAACCTCGGTGACGGATGCGATTGCACTGTACCGGGATACCCTGGAGAGCATACACGGCGATCTCAGGCTGAATCTGGTCAATCCGAATATGTATCTGTGGAAGTATACGGACCGCTATCTCTCAATGCCGGTCGGCACTTCGCAGTATGTATTTGAGACGGATACCGTGCCGTTTCTGCAGCTTGTGCTCCACGGAACCATGGAAATGTACGCGCCGTATTCAAATTTCTCGTTCTACGCGCAGTCCGATATCCTGAAGATGATTGATTACAATATGTCGCCTTCCTTTATCTTGTCGAAAGAGCCGTCTTGGTATCTTGCGGATACCGTTTCATCGGATCTGTATTCTACCGAGTTTGCCCAGTATGAGGAGCTGATTCAGCGGATCTACGGCAGCGTAAACGAGGTGCTTTCGCAGACTGCGGGCTATGCGTGGACGGATCGCACGGTGCTGGCGGACGGAGTGATTCGGAACACCTACCAAAAGGGGCAGGATGTGATGTACGTTCTGATCAATTATACGGACAACAGCTATTCCTGGCAGGGCCATGATGTTTCCGGACTGTCCGCAGGGGTAATTCGTCCCAAGGAAGGGGTGAGATAATGAAGAAGCAGAATCCGCAGGCGGAGAAACTGAGAAATGCAGAGCCGGGAACGGAACGGATGACGGAAACGCAAAACCAGGCCGAAACAGAAAAGACAGCCCAAGAAGGGACAACGGCCGAAACTGGAAAGAACGCAGAAGCAAAAAAGCCGGAAACCTCGAAATCCCGGGAGGGAAGCCCGGCAAAAAAGAAAAAGGGGAATGCCTATCAGCGCAGGCAGAACCGGCTGGGCTACCTGTTCATGCTTCCCTGGATCATCGGTTTTGTTATTTTCACTCTGTTTCCGTTTATCGCGACGATCTATCTGAGCTTTACGGACGTCAGAGCTACGATCCTTGGATGGGAGATCAATTTTTCGGGGCTGTCGAACTATATAACCGCCTTTTTCAAGAACGTGGAATTTGTGCCGGCGCTGCTTGATTTCCTGGCAATGATCATCCCTTATACCTTTGTGGTTATCATCGTTTCGTTTATTATTGCCTACCTGATGAGCAGGCTGACGAAATTCCGCGGCGTTTTCCGCACAATTTATTTCCTGCCGGTTATCATTATGTCCGGGCCGGTTATGTCGCAGATTCTGGATGCCGGCGTGTCCGAGCATGCCGAGGAGGTCAGCCGCTATGACGGGCTGTTTATCATGAACATGATCGAGAGCTATTCCCCGCAGTTTGCACATACGCTCGGCGGTGTGCTCGATGAGTTGGCAGTCATCCTGTGGTTTACGGGAATTCCGATCGTGCTGTTTATCAACGGGCTGCAGAAAATCAATCCGAGCCTTTTTGAGGCGGCGAAAATTGATTCGGCGAACAGCTGGCAGATTCTGTGGAAGATCACCATTCCCATGATCCGGCCGATCGCGCTTGTCTGCACGATTTTCACCATCGCGCAGCTCGGCACCTACGATACCAACCCGGTGTACGGTCTGATTAAGACCGCGACCGGAAATATGAACGGAGGACTCGGCTACGCGGCTACATACGCGTGGATCTACAGTCTTGTTGTACTGCTGATTATCGGCATCGCGTTCCTGATCTTCAGGGACAGAAAAGAAAAGAAGAAGGGAGTCCGGGCATGAAAAAGAAAAACAGAGCGGCGAATCTGCTTCCCAGAATTCAAAAGCTGCTGATCTACTTTGTTTTGATCTGCATCAGCTTCGTATTCCTGCAGCCGATTTTCCGCATTATCTCAAAAACCTTTATGAGCACGGCGGATGTAATTGATCCTGCGGTGGAGTGGCTGCCGAAGAAATTTTCGCTCGGAAATCTGAAGGTAGCGGCCAATGTACTGAAGCTGTCGAAGACGCTGCGCAATTCCATCCTGTTTTCGGGAGTGCTCGCGATCTGCCAGACGACGGTTTCCGCGCTGACCGGCTACGCGCTTTCCCGATTCCGGTTCCGGCTGAAGAATTTCTGGTTCGTCATGATACTGCTCGCGTTCATTATCCCGGTGCCGGTGCTTATGATCCCGAGACTTATGATGTTTGTCTCGTTCCAGGAAATGATCCATGTTTCGCTGATCGGGACGCCGATTCCGCAGGTGCTGATGGCGCTGCTTGGACAGGGCGTATATTCGACCGTGCTGATCCTGATTTTCAACAATTTTTTCAATATGATCCCGCATGTGCTCGATGAGGCGGCAATGATCGACGGAGCCGGGCCGCTTAAGGTGTTTTACTATGTCGTTGTCCGGATGTCTCTCTCGACAATCCTGGTCGTATTCCTGTTTTCCTTTGTCTGGAACTGGAACGAGACCTATATTACCGGGACGCTTTTGAAAAATTCGATTGAGCTGCTGCCGTCGAAGCTCTCCCTGTTCAATTCGGAGTTCGACAGCGTGGCCTCCGCCTCCGGAAGCGCATTTAAAATCAACGAGGCATACAAAATGGCGGCGACCTTTATCTCGATCGCACCGCTGCTTGTGCTGTATGCGTTTGTGCAGAAGCGGTTTATTCAGGGGATTGAAAACACCGGAATTACCGGAGAGTAACAGGAATGCGTCTGCCGGCAGGAACATATAGGGCAAAGCGATGACAGGAGGTTTTATGAGAGGTTTGTATTGGCGGAGATTTATAAAAAGGCAGCTTGCGCCGGCGCTGGTTCTTTTGCTGGCGGCAGGCTGCGGAAAGGAAGAGGGCGGCGCTGCAGAGCCGACTGCCGGCGGCAGTTCCGGAGGATGGCGCACCGGCAGCCAGGTGTCGGATGCCTATGTCGATCCGGACGCGGTGCCGACGATCGATCCGGCGGGCATCAAGGCGAAGGGCTTTGAATACGATTACAGTGCGCTGACCTGGGAGTTGGTCTGGTCGGATGAGTTTGACTATGAAGGTGCGCCGGACCCCGAAAAATGGGGTTACGATGTCGGCGGCTCCGGCTGGGGCAATCATGAGCTGCAGAACTATACGGAGGGAGAAAATGCATCGGTCGCGGACGGCGTTCTGACGATCGAGGCAAGAAAGGAAACGCTGGGCGGGATGGATTATACCTCAACGCGCCTGGTTTCGCGGGGCAAGGGGGACTGGCTTTACGGCAGGATCGAGGTGTGTGCAAAGCTTCCGTCCGGGCGCGGAACCTGGCCGGCAATCTGGATGCTTCCGACCGACTGGGCCTACGGCGACTGGCCGGCATCCGGAGAGATTGACATTATGGAGCATGTCGGCTATGACCAGGATCGAATCCATGCTACCGTCCACACGAAATCGTACAACCATTCCATCGGTACGCAGAAATCGGCGACGAGGCGGGTGGAGGGCGTAAGCGATGAATTTCATGTGTATGAGCTGGAATGGCTGCCGGACAAAATTATTATGTCCATGGACGGTGAGGAGTATTTTACCTTTGAGCCGACGAAATTCAAAAGTTCGCCAACTTTTGCAGAATGGCCGTTTGACCGCAGGATGCACCTGCTGATAAATCTTGCGGTGGGAGGCGACTGGGGCGGCGTGCAGGGTGTGGATGATTCCATATTTCCGCAGCAGTTTGTCATTGATTATGTCAGGGTATACCAGAGTCCGGAGATCACGGCTCTGACGGAAAAAGAAGACGGGGCGCAGTAGGCGGCGCGGACTACATAAAAAAGGAGTTGAGCGGACATGAGCCAGTATCAATTGGAGGGAGATCGCTTCCTCATCAGCGATTATGATAGGCTCCCGGCATTTTCAAGCTTCCTTCCGGGAGTCGCGGGAGCAGACGGAATACCGATCTGGGTTTTTTACACAAACCGGGGGCAGGGGATCAACAGCTTCGGCATTCACCACAAGGGGAATGCCATCATGGAGTTCAACCCGGCCAATACCGCCTACGAGAACACGCCGACCAAGGGCTTCCGCACGTTTCTGCGCCGGGATGGCGAGTATTATGAGCCGTTCTGCACCTATTCCAGGACGGCAGTGAGGACGATGAGTGTGGAGAAAAACAGCTTTTCCATTGCGGAGGAGGAGCGCGGGCTGCGCGTGGAGGTTTCGTACTTTGTTCTTCCGACGGAGGAGATCGGGGCGCTGGTGCGCCGTGTGAGCATAAAAAATATCTCCGGGGAGAGCTGCCGGCTTGAAGGGCTGGACGGTCTGCCCAAGATTATCCCTTACGGAATTCAAAACGGCCAGTTTAAAGAGATGTCCAATCTGTTCAAGAGCTGGACGGATATAAAAAATATTGACAGCAACGCACCGTACTATGCTATGCGGGCGTCCAGCGACGATTCGGCGGAGGTTTCCGAGATCTGGGGCGGCTATTTCTGCTGCACGGCGGCGGACGGTGCGCTTGTGCCGGTGATTTATGATGCGGAAACCGTGTTCGGCTATGACAGCTCGCTTGCCGTGCCCGTGGTATTCCGCGAGGAGGGACTTAACGGCGTGCGCGGACAAACGCAGTGCTTTGCGAACAAGGTGCCGTGCGGCTTCACCTCGTTCTGCCGGGAACTTGCCACGGGGGAGGCGTTTGCATTCACCAGCTATTTCGGATACTCCGGGACGGTCGGACAGCTCAACCGCATGGCGGAAAAATTCTGCCGGGATGGCTACGCGGAAAAAAAGCAGCGGGAGGCGGCGGACATCATTCATGCGCTTGTCGCTGACGCCGCAACCAGTACGGCGGACAGCGTGTTCGACGAATATATCGGGCAGTGCTATCTGGATAATTTTCTGCGCGGCGGCTACCCGTATCTTTTTTCTGCGGGAGAGATGGCGACGGGGAAAGAGACATGTTCGGATTCTGCGGAATGCGGATGCGGCAGCGGAGCGCGCAAAAACGTCGTCCATCTGTACAGCAGAAAGCATGGCGATCCGGAACGGGATTACAACTTTTTTTCAATCGCGGGAGAGTATTATTCCCAGGGCAACGGAAACTTCCGGGATGTGTGCCAGAACCGCAGAAGCGATGTATTTTTCCATCCGGAGATCGGGGATTTCAATGTGTGGAGCTTTTTCAGTTTTATTCAGCCGGACGGTTACAATCCGCTGGAAATCCGGCCTTGTACCTTTGCCATTCCGGCCCAAGCCGCCGAGCAGGCAAAGGAGCTTGTCAGAGACTGCGTATCCGGGGAAACAAAACCGCTGCTTGAGCTGCTGCGGAAGCCGTTTACTCCAGGGCAGATCTGTACGGCAATGGCGGAACACGGCCTGGTCTGCGGGGACAGCCGTGCATTTGTAAGCAGGCTTCTGGGACTTGCTGACGAGCAGCTGGAGGCCGGTTTTGGCGAGGGCTACTGGAGCGATCACTGGGATTATCTGATGGATCTGGTGGAGGATTATCTGCGGATCTATCCGGACCGAAAGCGCAGGCTTCTGCTGGGGCGGACGGATTACCGGTTTTACGACAGCGCTGGCCAGGTGCGGCCGAGGTCGGAAACCTACGTGCTGAGCAGCGGGAGAGTAAGGCAGTACGGCTCCCTGTATCACAACAGGGAAAAAGAGGCAGCGGAAGGATTTGCCGCAGGCGGCACAAACTGGGTGAAGGGTGCGGATGGCGCCGTGATTACGACCACACTCCTCGGAAAAATGCTTACGCTGGCCCTGAACAAATTTCTGCTGCTGGATCAGGAGGGTATGGGCATGGAGATGGAGGGCGGAAAACCTGGCTGGAATGACGCGATGAACGGGCTGCCGGGTCTGTTCGGCAGCAGCATGGCGGAGACTCTGGAGCTGGATCGTCTGCTTTCTTTTCTTACGGCAAGCCTGGCTGACGGCACGGTGGAGGGGGAGGTGTCCCTGCCCGCGGAAATTCTGGCCCTGCTCGACGGCATCGCCGGAATTCTGGAGGAGCACGGCATGGATGGCGCGGCGCGCTGGGATGCAGCGGCTTCCCTGCGGGAGCGCTACCGGGCCGGCGTGTATGCCGGCATGTCCGGTGAAACAGGACAGCGATCTGCGGTGGAAATCCTTTCCGTACTGGAGGAGTGCGGGCAGGCCGTGAGAACCGGGATCGAAAATGCCTGGAGGCTGGGAAACGGGATTATGCCCACCTATTTCACCTACGAGGCTGCGGAGTACGAAACGAGAAGGGATGCCGAGGGCCGCGAGGAGCTGACCCCTTACGGACTTCCCGGAGTCCTGGTAAAAAAATTTGTGCGCCGTGCAGTACCGCCGTTTCTGGAGGGCCCGGCGCGGATGCTGTCCTGCATGGAGGGCTGTGAGCTGCAGAAAAAGCAGATGCATGACCGCATCCGCGAAAGCGATATGTACGACCGGAAGCTGAAAATGTACAAAACTTCCGGTTCCATCGAGGAGATTTCCATGGAGCACGGGCGGGTTCGGGCATTCACGCCGGGCTGGCTGGAGCGGGAGAGTGTTTTCCTGCACATGGAATACAAATACCTGCTCGGGCTTCTGCGCTCCGGGATGGCGGAGGAATTTTACGAGGCGATGCGCGATGCGCTGGTTCCGTTCCTTCCGCCGGAGATGTACGGGAGAAGCACGCTGGAAAATTCTTCCTTTATCGCCTCGAGCGCCAATCCGGACGAAAAGGTGCACGGCAGAGGTTTTGTAGCACGTCTGAGCGGCTCGACAACGGAAATGCTTTCGATGTGGATTCGAATGTTCCTCGGGGACGGCGGCTTTTGTCTTGAGGACGGGGAACTCCGGTTCGTTCTGCATCCGGTACTGCCCGGATGGCTTTTCGACGGAAACGGCGAGGCGGCCTTTACGCTGATGTCGTGCTGCCGGCTGACCTGTCGGAACGCGGAGCGGAGGAATACTTACGGCGGGAATTCGGTGCAGGTAAAGGAAATTGCGCTGCATTATACGGACGGCCGGGAGGAGCACGTTGCGGGGGATACACTTCCCGCGGCGCAGGCGCAGGCTCTGCGTGCAGGCAGGATCTGCAATATGACGGCGGTACTGGCATGAATGCAGCATAAAAAATCGGCGCGGGGAGCCGGTTCGGCTGGCAGGAAGAGAGGGAGGCATGGAGATCAAGTATAAAAAAGCAGTCTGCTATTCCGGCTATCGGGCGGGCCAGAGTCCGGTTACCGGAATAGTGCCGGCCAGAGAACAGATTCTGGAGGATCTTCTTCTGCTGAGGAAGGCGGGATTCGAGTATCTGAGGATGTACGAGCCGAATGAGCACGCGAGAAAAACGCTTGAGCTGATCCGGGAGCACAGACTGCCGTTTTCGGTTATGGTTGGCATAGATCCGCGGGCGGAATACGACAATCCGGGCTGTCCATGGAGGAAAAAGGAAAAAACAGCAGTGGAACTGGAAGAAAACAGGGTGTATAATACAGAGCAGATCAGAAAGCTTGCGCAGCTTTCTGCCGAGTTTCAGGAATATTTTCTCGCCGTGTCGATCGGGAACGAAAACAGGCCGGACTGGGGTTCGGATCTGGTGACGGAGGAGCGGCTGATCGAGTTTGCAGACGATCTCAGGGCCCGCACCGGGCTCCCGGTCACTTACTGCGAGGGTGCAGGTGAATGGAGGTTTCTGGAGCGGCTTGTTGCGCATCTGGATTTTATCTCGATTCACAGCTATCCGCTCTGGAACCGCACAGGACTTTCTGCGGCGCTGGAAATGAACCAGCGGGATTACCGCGCAGTTTCCGAAAAATATCCGGATAAGCAGGTAATTTTTACGGAGTGCGGCTGGGCGACGGAGTGCAACCACTCCATGGACGAGTCGCAGGTCGGCGAGGAGCAGCAGGCTGAATATCTGACGGAGCTTACTGCCTGGGCGGAGAAGGAACGGATTCCGGTATTTGTGTTTGAAGCGTTTGATGAGCCATGGAAGGGCGGCGCGGCGCCGGACGAGCCGGAAAAGCACTGGGGCATTTTCCGTGAGGACCGCACGGGGAAGAGGTTTCTTCTGCAGGGGAACATGTCCGGCAAAGAAGAGCGAAAATCGCAGGAAAAGACCGGGGAAGATTCTTCCGGGCGGACGGGCTGACGCTGCCGGAACCGGCAGTCCGCTGATCGGGACAGAACGAAGGAAAAAACTTGGGACAGACCGGAAAGGAAGTATGCTATGGTAACGATTAAGGATGTGGCCCGGGAGGCCGGCGTTGCAATTTCAACGGTGTCGAATGTAATCAACAACGTGGGTAATGTAAGCAGGGATACGAAGCAGCGGGTTCTGGACGTTGTGGAACGGCTTAAGTACGTACCGAACATGAACGCGAGATCGCTGAAGGCAAACAAGGGGAATACCGTCGGCCTGTTTCTTGCAAGCATACAGGGGGATTACTACCGGATGCTGACGCAGGCGATCCACATTCAGTGCAAGGTTACCGGCTTTATGTTGAATATTTATGTCAGTAATGAAAATACAAGTGAGGAAATATATGGAATGATAATTTCTTCCGGAGTGGAAGGAGCAATTATCATGAACGAAAGCCTCGGGAGCGAATATATCGCGCGCATTGAGCGGACCGGCCTGCCCATGGTGTTTCTGGAGCGGGAATGCCGGAGCGAGAAGATATCCAGCATTGTTATCGACAATTATTCCGGGGTTGTGATGGCGATGGAATATCTGATCGGCCTCGGGCACCGGCGGATCGGTTATATTCACGGAGTGGACTGCAGGGACGATAAAGAACGCTACCGGGCGTATCTGGACGTTATGAAAAAATACGGGCTCTGCGTGGAGGAGGAGCTTCTGCTGAACGGTTTTTTTGAGGAGGTTATCGCCCTCAGCGAAGTAAGGCAGCTGCTGCTGAAAGGAATCCGGCTGCCGGATGCTTTTTTCTGTGCGAACGATGAGATGGCCTGGGGCTGTATGCAGGCGCTTGCTTCTTTCGGCGTTAAGGTTCCGGAGCAGGTCAGTGTAATCGGTTTTGACAACATAAATCTGGCGCAGTATTACAAACCGGCGCTCTCCACGATCCAGAGCCCGGTGACGGAGCTTGGCGACAAGAGCGCACTGGAGCTGTTCCGTCTGATCCGAAGGGAGGGACTGCTCGAGGGCACAAGCATCCGGCTTGCCCCGTCCCTTGTGATCCGAGAATCCTGCGCGGGACGCAGAGAGTAGGAACGGGCAGATAATATATCGCCCTGGTACAAAACCGGAAAATATGATGAAAACAGAACAGTAAAATTCTAACAGGGAGGATCTGCAGCAGATGGAATTCATAGATGAAAACGGGAGCTTCCGGCTGAGGAACCCGCAGAAATACAGCTGTCTTTATTTTCCGGCAGCGGGGGAGAACGGCATCAAGTCCTCCCTGACGCCGCTGCTCGGCGGGGATGCGAAAAAGGATCAGAACACCTTTCTTTTTGAGCCGGTCAGCGCGGAAAATCTTCACAACAACCGCAGTACAAGGAATTTCTGGTGCCGGTTCGGCAAGGGAAAGGCGTGGTCCGCGTCCGGCGCATCCGCTGCTCAGGAGGCGGCCGCGGGAACGGATCGCGAGGAGGAGGCCGTTCTTGAAGCCGGATTTATGTGGCACAGGCTGCGCCGCAGCTCAAAGGAATTCCCGGTCGAATCGGAAATCACAACCTTTGTGCCGGTCGATTTCCCGGATACCGAAGTGACGCTTGTGACGATCCGGAATACCGGGGATGCGGTGCTGACTTTCACTCCGGTTGCGGTGCTGCCGATGTATGCGCGGTCAGCCGACAATATCCGCGATCACCGGCATGTGACCTCGCTTCTTCACCGGGCGGAGGTGACCGCATACGGCGTAGAGGTTACGCCGACCCTGACGTTTGATGAGCGCGGACACCGGAAAAACAGAGTTACTTATTATGTGTACGGCGAGGACAGCAGCGGGCGCGGGCCTGCCGGAGCGATCCCGGCGGTTGAGGATGTGATCGGCGAGGGAGGCAGCTTTGCCAGGCCGCAGGCCGTATACGGCGAGCTTCCGGCGCTCCTGCGGCCCGGGGATACGCTGGACGGGTATGAGACGGCGGGAACGCTTGTGTTTGCGGATTGCAGGCTTCTGCCGGGGGAGGAGGCCTCTTTCGCGCTCTGTGCGGGAATTGACATGGAATCCGGGGCGGGCGGCATAAAAGATGCTCTGTGCGTGCGGCGGCCGTCCGACTGGTTCTCCGCGCTTGAAAAAACAAAAAGATATTGGACGGAGCAGGTGAATGTCCGCTTTTCCACCGGGGATGAACAGTTTGACCGTTATATGTGCTGGATTGCCTTTCAGCCGATCCTGCGCCGTATTTACGGCTGCTCCTTTCTGCCTCATCACGATTACGGCAAGGGCGGCCGCGGCTGGCGCGATCTCTGGCAGGATTGTCTTGCGCTGCTGATTATGAATCCGGACGGTGTGCGGGAGATGCTCGTTGACAATTTCGGCGGTGTGCGCCTGGATGGCAGCAATGCGACAATAATCGGAAGCGGACGGGGAGAATTTATTGCCGACCGGAACAATATTGCACGCGTCTGGATGGATCACGGCTTCTGGCCCCTGCACACCACGGCATTTTATATTCATCAGACGGGTGACATCGGAATTCTTATGGAGGAGGCAGGCTACTTCAAGGACGGGCAGACGGTGCGCGGCGAGGAAAGGGACGCGGAGTGGAGCGCGGAATACGGCGTGAGGCAAAAGGATAACCGGGGAGTGCTGGTGTCCGGGACGGTGCTTGAACATATTCTGATTCAGAATCTGACGGCATTTTACGATGTGGGCGAGCATAATCGTATCCGCCTGCGCGGCGCGGACTGGAACGATGCACTGGATATGGCGCAGGAGCGCGGGGAGAGCGCGGCCTTCACGTTTGCCTACGCAGGAAATTTCGGGGTGCTTCAGGAGCTGCTGAAAAAGCTTTCCGAAAGCGGCACGGAATCGGTTCGGATCGCCCGGGAGCTTACGCCGCTGCTGTCGCGCGACACGTCGCTCTTTGCGGATATCGGGAAAAAGCAGATGCTTCTGAGAGAATACTGCGGGCTTGTGCGCCATGCCTGTACCGGAGAAAAGGCGGAAATTCCAGTGGGAGAGCTGATGCTTACGCTTAAGACAATGGAGCGCTGGTGGAAAGAAACGCTGCGGAAGGAGGAGTGGCTTTCCGGGAAATACGGCTTTTTTAACGGCTATTACGATAATCACGGCAGGCGTGTGGAGAGCGCAGGCGGGGAGGAAGGAAACAGCGCAGTCCGCATGATACTGACCAGCCAGGTATTTGCCGTACAGTCCGGCACGGCGGACGCGGTGCAGACAAAACAGATCATTGCCTCGGCGGATGCGCTTCTCTGCCGCAGGCAGAGGGGCGGTTACTGCCTGAACACGGATTTCGGCGGGCAGAGGGAGGATCTCGGCAGAATGTTCGGCTTTGCCTACGGGCACAAGGAAAACGGGGCGGTATTCTCCCACATGGCGGTGATGTACGGAAATGCGCTCTATCAGAGGGGCTTTGCGGCGGCGGGCTTCTGCGCCCTGGATTCGCTGTACCGGCAGGCGGCCGATTTCGAAAAAAGCAGGATTTATCCGGGAATTCCGGAATATTTCAATGACCGCGGAAGAGGGATGTACCATTATCTTACCGGGGCGGCAAGCTGGTATCTGATGACGGTGCTGACCGGGATGTTCGGCGTTCGGGGGGATTACGGCGATCTGTGCTTTACGCCGCAGCTTCTGGCGCAGCAGTTTGATCCAAAGGGGCGGGCAGGTGTTTGCGTGATGTTTGCGGGAAGAAAACTTTCCGTCGTATATGAGCAGTGTGCGCAGCTTGCATGCGGTGAGAGCCGGATAACGGTTCACGGAGGCACGCGGGCCGGAAACCGTATCGGCAGGAATGAAATTCAGACATGGGATAAGAATGTGCTGCATGAAATTATTGTGCAGATTCCGGTTCAGAAAGACAGAGAGGAGACTGGTGTAGTATGAAGTGGAAAATAATTGAAACGAATTATAAGGATAAAAATTTCTGGAAGGAACGCGATGATTTTGAGGAGCGCATCGACATGATGCGCGTGATCAACGTATATCCCGACTGCCGCTATCAGACGATCCGCGGCTTCGGCGGGGCGTTTACCGAGGCGGCAGGCTACAATCTGACCAGGCTGCCGGAAGCGGCGCAGGAGGAGGTGCTTGGAGCGTATTTCGGGCGGGATGGCCTGCGATACAATCTTGGCAGGACTCATATTAATAGCTGCGACTTTGCACTTGGAAATTATGCGTATATGGAAGATTTAGATGATACAAAGCTGAAAAGTTTTGATATCAGCCGTGACAAAAAATATATTCTTCCGATGATATTGCGCGCCCGGGATGCGGCGGAGGAAAAGATTGAGCTTCTGGCCTCCCCGTGGAGCCCGCCGGCCTTTATGAAAACAAACGGCGAGATGAATCACGGAGGAAAGCTGAAAGCCGAATGCAGGCAGCTCTGGGCGGATTATATTGCAAGATATTTAAAGGAATACCGCGCGTTCGGCGTGCCGGTTTCCATGCTTACCGTCCAGAACGAGCCGATGGCGGTTCAGACCTGGGATTCCTGCATTTACGAGGCGGAGGAAGAAATGGAATTTGTCCGGGATTATCTCGGACCGACGCTCGCGCGGGAGGGACTGTCCGACACGAAAATTTTTGTCTGGGATCACAATAAAGAAATTCTTCTTGAGCGTGCGAGGGGCGTTCTGGAAGATAAGAAGGCGGCGGAATACGTTGCGGGTGTGGCATTCCACTGGTACAGCGGCGATCATTTTGAATCGGTGGCGCTTGTGCATGAAAAATATCCGGACAAGGAGCTTCTGTTTACGGAGGGCTGCGTGGAGTACAGCCGTTTTGCGGACAGCAGCGAGGTGGCCAAGGCGGAAATGTACGCCCACGATATTCTCGGGAATCTGGCGGCGGGTACAAACGGCTATCTTGACTGGAATCTGCTGCTGGATGAGCTTGGAGGGCCGAATCATGTAAAGAATTACTGCGCCGCTCCGGTGATGTGTGACACGGAGAAGGGCACGGTCGAAAAGCGGCTGTCCTACTATTATATCGGGCATTTCAGCCGGTATATCGCGCGCAGCGCGGTGCGTCTGGCAACAACTAGGTTTTCCGACAAGGTTGAGGCAGTGGCCTTCGAGAACCCGGGAGGCAGCCGCACGGCTGTGCTGATGAACCGCACGGACAATGATCTGTGGCTGTCGCTGCGCGAATACAAGGAGGGAATTTCATTTGTATTGAAGGCGCACAGCATTGTTACGGTAAGCTTCGGTGCCGAGTAAGTGCGGATAGCTGCCGCAGGAGAATTTGTACGGGGAGGCCGGCAGGACAGACCATAATTTCCGGAACAGCCGGAAAGCGGGCGCTGCCGGCCGGAAACGGCCGGGGAGGGGCGTGGAGCATGGAGAAGAGAAAGATGCCGGAGGGCTATGAGCTTGTCTGGGAGGATAATTTTGATTACAGCGGGGCAGTGAGAGAGGCGGACTGGAACTGCGAAGTCGGGGAGCGCTGGGCAAACAATGAGCAGCAGGCGTACACGGCATCGCCGGACAATGTCAGCGTGTGCGGCGGACAGCTTCACATTACCGCACGCAGGCAGGACTGCGGCATCCGCTCGTATACCTCCGGCCGCATAACAACAGCGGGCAGGCATTCATGGCAGTACGGATATTTTGAGGTGCGGGCGCGGCTCCCGAGGGGATGCGGCTCCTGGCCCGCAATCTGGATGCTGCCGGATTCCTGCAGGCAGGGCAATCCGTGGCCGCGCTGCGGGGAGATCGACATTATGGAGCATGTCGGCCGGCGCGAGAACAGCATCTGGTTCAGCCTGCATTCCGAGCGTCACAATCATACGCGGAAGGATACCAGTCAGTATACCACCATCCGGGATTACCGGGATGTATGTACGGAATTCCACACCTACGGGATTGAATGGACGGAGGCAGCCATTGAATTTTTTGTAGACGGGGAAAGCGCCTGCATCTACCGAAGGACGGATGATGCGGAGGATCAGAGCGAGGCTGCCTGGCCTTACGATCAGCCGTACTTTCTGATTTTAAATATCGCGGTGGGCGGAGGCCTGGGCGGCGAGATTGATGAAGGGGCTCTGCCGTTCGAGATGGCGGTTGATTATGTGCGGGTGTATCAGAAAAAGAGCTGAGTGCAGCGGGGAGCCGCGGCAGAGAGCTGTCTGCCGGCCGGGAATGAACGGTATGCGGCGGCCGGAAGCCTCTGAAACATATCTGTTTTTGCATCAAAGCCGGCAGTGCTGCGCGCTGCCGGCTTTGATGTTTTCCGTTTTCTTTGCTGTATTCTTCTGCTTCAGAGGATGTTTGTCCGGGAGGCAGGAGGGCGAAGAAGTTATGCCGGATCTTCTTTTTGTATTTGATCTTCTTTTTGTGCTTGAAATTCCGGAGGAAGTATATTACAATGAGTTGAATTATTCAATACATGTATACAATCTTGGAGATCAGGAGGACAGAAGAGAGCTATGCCGCTTACATTGTCAAAAAAAGCTTTGGCAGTCCGGCCTTCCTCGACGCTGGCAATTACCGCCAAAGCCAAGGAGCTGAGGGCACAGGGGGCCGATGTGATCGGGTTCGGCGCCGGGGAACCGGATTTTAATACGCCCGAAAATATCTGCGGTGCGGCGATGGACGCCATACGGGCCGGTCAGACCAGATATACGCCGGCATCCGGACTGCCGGCGCTGAAACAGGCAATCTGCGGAAAATTCCGGCGGTTTAACCAGCTGGAATACAGCGAGAACCAGATTGTTGTGAGCAACGGGGGAAAGCATTCCCTGACGAATATTTTCGAAGCGCTTCTGAACCCGGGGGATGAGGTGATTGTGCCGGCGCCGTACTGGCTGAGCTATCCGGAGATTATCCGGCTGGCGGACGGCGTGCCCGTATTTGTGTTCGGGGGCAGGGAGCAGAGCTATAAGGTGACGGCGGCTCAGATCGAGGCGGCCTGCACGCCGCGGACGAAGGCGCTTGTACTTAATTCGCCGGGAAATCCGACCGGCATGGTCTACACGAGGCGCGAGCTTGAGGAAATTGCGGATGTCGCCGTGCGGAAGGATATTTATGTCGTCTCGGATGAGATGTATGAAAATCTGGTTTACGACGGTGAGTTTGTGAGCATCGCGTCCCTGAACGGGGAAATTTACCGGCGTACAATCACCTGCTCCGGCGTTTCCAAGAGTTATGCCATGACGGGCTGGAGAATCGGCTATACCGGCTCCTCCGCAGAACTTGCGCAGGTGATGGGGAGCGTGCAGAGCCATCAGACCTCAAACCCGAATTCCATCGCGCAGTACGCGGCAATGGAAGCGCTGAACGGCCCGCAGGATGCCGTGGCCGCCATGGCGGCGGAATTCAGAAAACGGCGGGATTACATGGTTGACAGAATTGCGGAAATTCCTTACATTTCTGCACTGAAACCGCAGGGGGCATTCTACTTTTTTGTTGATGTCAGTGGGCTGCTGGAAAGATCCTGGCAGGGAAGGAAAATCGGCACGGCGGCCGGGCTGGCTGATATTCTGATCAACCATTTTGATACGGCGGTGATCCCGTGCGGGGATTTCGGCTTTGACGACCACATACGCCTGTCCTACGCGATATCGCTCGAGCAGATCAGCAAAGGGCTTGACCGGATTGGGCGGCTGATTGCGGAGCTGACGTAAAAACGGATTGCGGCGGGACGGCGCGGCTGCGGCCCCGCAAAGTAATTTTGTGCTGTGCCGGAACCGGAACCGTCCGCAGCTTTGTAAAAAACAGCCGCAGCATGGAGGCAGAATATGAAAATCGGATTTATCGGGGCGGGAAATATGGGCTATCCGCTTCTGAAGGGAGCGGCGGCCGCCTTTGGAAGAGAGAATGTAACGTTTGTGTCAAAGCGCCGGGAAAGAGAAGAGAAGGTTGCCGCGGAGCTGGGAATTTCCTTTGCGCCGCGGCTGCTCGATATGGTGATGCAGTCGGATATTATCGTGCTGGCTGTAAAACCGCAGTACGCGGCAGAGGTATATCCGGATGTCCGGCTGGCTATGTCGAAGGAAAAAATTGTAATATCCGTTATGGCCGGGATTGATATGAGAGGGCTGAAAAAGGAAACCGGAGCGGTCAAGCTTGTGCGCGCCATGCCGAATACGCCCGCGATGCTTGGCGAGGGGATGACCTGCATCAGCTGCTCTGAAACGGTGAGCGAGGTGGAGCGGGAGGTGGTCCGGACGCTGTTTTCGGGTGTCGGCAGAATCGAGGAAATTCACGAGGAGCTGATGAACGCTGCTATCTGCGCGAACGGCAGCTCGCCGGCTTTCGTCTATCTCTTTATGGAGGCTCTGGCCGATGCGGTTGTAAAGTACGGGATTCCGCGCGATATGGCATACCGGCTTGTGGGGCAGACAGTGCTCGGTTCAGCAAAAATGCTTCTGGAATCCGGGGACCATCCGGGAGCGCTGAAGGATGCCGTGTGCTCCCCGGGCGGCACGACCATCGCGGGCGTGGCGGCACTGGAAGAAAGCGGGCTGCGCGGCGCCGTTATCCGGGCTGCGGACGCATGCTATGAGAGAGCCTGCGCGATGGAGCGGGAACGGGAGCGGACAGAGAAACGGTAATTGGCATTGAAACGGCGGTACGCCGGTCAGGACAGGGAGGTTTTGTATTATGGATGATTATAAGAGAATCGGGCGGAAGCTTGAGTTTGAGGGGAAGATTGTAAAATTTTACAGCGATACCATGCAGCTCCCGGACGGGACGACGGCGATATGGGATTTCATTGAGCATAAGGGGGCGGCGGCTATCGTGCCGGTTACGGAGAACGGCGACATTATTATGGTACGCCAGTACCGGAATGCGCCGGAGCGCTATACGCTTGAAATTCCGGCCGGGGGTCTGAATGCGGGGGAGGATCGGAAGACGGCAGCGATCCGGGAGCTGGAGGAAGAAACCGGCTTCAAGAGCGGCCGGGTTGAGCATCTGCTGGATCTGTATACGACGGTTGCCTTCTGCAATGAGCTGATCGGCATCTACTATACGGAGGAGCTGACGCCGGCAAAGCAGCATCTCGATCCGGATGAATTTCTGAATGTGGAGGTGCATTCTCTTTCAGAGCTGACGGAGATGATTCTTGACGGAAGGATTCAGGACGCGAAAACCATTGCGGCCGTTCTGGCCTACAAAACCAGGAAGGGACTGTAGAAATCGGATACGGCGGATACTTCTGATGCCGGCGAAGGCTTCTGCCGGTATCAGGAGCTCTCAGTCATAGAAGCTGTCCTTTTTTCATACAATGTTTCAGGCATGGAGCAGAAAACGGCGGGGAGCCGCGCTCTGCCCGGAGCATTCGAATGCAAAAAGGAGGGCAATATGAAAAAGCAACATGCATTGAGAATGGACAGGGAACTGGCCGCAGGGATTTCAGTTCTCTTTCTTTTCGGCGTTCTGGCGGGCTTTCTGCTGCTGAAGGTAATGTCCCTTCTTGTGAAAGGGACGGAGCTTCAGGTGGATGAAAATTATCTGGCCCGGCTGCTGGCCCAGAAACCGGATTTTGATCTCTATCTGTATACGGTCTGGCAAAAGCTGAAGGGAGTTCTTCTTTTTCTTCTGCTGGCTCTCACCTGGCTTGATCTGCCCTACATGGGCTGGCTCGCCTTTAAGCAGGGATTTCTGCTCGGCTATCTGCTGACAAGCATTCTTCCGAGATATCAGATCAGGGGACTGCTCCTGATTGCGGGCTACTATTTTCCGCAGGTGCTGTTCCGGATCCCCCTCTGGCTGTGCTGTTTTTCGATCGGATGGCGGATTTACGGGCATCACAAAGATACAAAAACAGACCCGGATGCAAATATAAATTTACATAAAATAAATCTGTTGCATTTGGACGGAAAAAGAGTTATGCTGCTGATGATCCTCTGTTTTGCAGAGAGTGCCGCAGAAACATGGTTCGGGACAATTTTGCTGCAGAAAGCGATACAGTTTCTGCCGTAGAAATTTTATGCCGCCCGGTAATTTTCTGCTGCTGCGGAAGATGGCAGAGAAAGGTTTTATCTGCCGCTGCGAAAGAAAAAGATCTTTTGCCGGCTGATTGCCGGGATGGCTTGCGGCCGCTGGAGAGGAGGAAGATTATGGAGGCATACATAGCGGAATATCTGGAGTATCTTAGAACAAAAAAACACCGTTCGGCAAACACCCTGGCGGCATATAAGCAGGATCTGCTCCGGTTTGCTCTGTTTCTGCAGAACAGCGGAATATGCCGGCTCGACAAAATCACGGAGACGAGCTGCAGCCTGTTTCTCCTTGCGCTGGAGGGGGAAGGAAAAAGCCCTGCGAGCGTGCAGCGCAAGCTGACTGCTCTGCGGAGCTTTTTTGACTTTCTGATCCGGAGAGGTTATATGAAGGAGGATCCCACCGAACTTCTGCCCTCGATCCATCTTGCGGAAAGAGAGTGCATTCCGCTTTCTGCGGAGGACCAAAAAAAGCTGCTGGCACAGCCGGATCGGGCGTCGGGGAAAGGAAAGCGGGACTATGCGCTCCTTCTTCTGCTTGCCTGTGCCGGACTGCAGCCCTCAGAGCTGGTTTCCCTGCGGCTTCCGGATCTTTTTCTGAAAAACGGGCTTTTGACCGCGCGCTCGGAGAGCAGGGAGCGGAATATCCGTCTGACGCCGGAGACGGTCGCGGCGCTGGAAGATTATCTTTCCCTGCGCCACGCAGAGGCGGCGGAGGTTTTTGTTTCCCGCAGCGGGGAGGCGATGAGCCGCCAGGCTGTCTGGAAGCTGGTGCGCGGGTACGGGGAGCGCGCCGGGCTGCCGGGGCTGAACCCGCAGCAGCTCAGAAAACAATGAGATGAAAACAGACCTGCTGACCTGATACTGCGGATAAACCGTGCAGAAACCTGCTGAACTGATACTGCGGATAAATTGTGCAGAACAGAACTGTCCTCTTATACTGTAAATAAATCATACATAATACTGACTCAAACTACATAAACAGTGCAATATAGAAATAAACTGCCGCATCTACAGAATTTCCGCCATATCCAGCAGCAGACGTTCCGTCGTATCCCATCCGATGCAGGCGTCTGTGATGGATTTTCCGTAAATATGCTCGCCGACCTTCTGATTGCCTGGTTCGATGTAGCTCTCCACCATAACCCCCTTGACGAGCCGGTGCAGCTCCGGGTTCATGCGGCGGCTGTGCAGCACCTCCTTCACGATGCGGGGCTGCTCGGCATACTGCTTGTTTGAGTTGGAATGGTTGGCATCCACAATGCAGGCCGGATTTTTAAGCTGCGGGCGATCCTGATACATTTCAAGCACGCGCATCAGATCCTCGTAGTGGTAGTTCGCGATATTCTGGTTGTGCTTGTTTGTCGCGCCTCGGAGAATGGTGTGTGCAAGCGGATTTCCGGTGGTGTCCACCTCATACTGGCGGTAGAGGAAGGTGTGGCTGCCCTGTGCGGCTACAACCGAGTTCATCATAACTAAGAGAGCGCCGCTCATCGGATTTTTCATTCCGGCCGGGATATCCATGCCGCTGATGGTAAGGCGGTGCTGCTGATCCTCGACGGAGCGCGCTCCGACGGCCACGTATGAGAGGATATCGTCGATATAGAGCCAGTTTTCCGGGTAGAGCATTTCGTCCGCCGCGGTGAGCCCCGTCTCGTCGATGGCGCGCAGATGCATTCGGCGCATGGCGAGCAGCCCTTCCTGGAAATCCGGTTTTTTCTCCGGATCAGGCTGGGAGACAATGCCCTTGTAGCCCTCGCCGGTCGTGCGCGGTTTGTTTGTGTAAATGCGCGGGATCACGATAATTTTGTCCGATACCCGCTCGGCCACCCCGGCCAGCCGGTGAATATAGTCGAGCACGGCGTCTTCATTGTCCGCGGAGCAGGGGCCGATAATAACAAGGAACTTGTCCGATTCCCCGGTGAATACCTGACGGATCTGTCCGTCGCGCTCCTTCTTTACCTTTATCGCATAGTCTGAGAGAGGAATGCGGTTCTTTAGCTCCTCCGGCGACATAACCTCTTTAACAAAGCGAAAACTCATGAGATACCTCTTTCTGTGCTGCCCGGCCTTCTGCCGGCGGCACTTTTTTCTGCTACAGTCTGCTTTTGATAGAACACAGATCCGGCATAATCCAACTTCATTTTATAATGCTTCCCGGGAAATGTCAACCGGAATACACAACCGCAATTTCCCGGATACCGTAATATTCCAGCGCCGCAATCGCCGCCGGGCTGATTTCCTCGCCGCTGATGATTACGGGAACGGCAGGCGGACAGGGAATGACAGGCGGTCCCATCACCCTGCCGGCAGCGGCGGAAACGGGAATGGTTTCGCACGGCGACAGTACCGCCTCCCGGATTGTACAGCGGCTCTGCGGCGGCGGAAAAAACGGGGCGCAGCGATGCAGAGACGGTCTGACCGGAATTTTCGTCAGACAGGAGAGCAGCTTTCTCTGATCCGCTTCCGGATTTTCCGGGCTGAACATCAGAACAAGAAAATCCGGGTCTGCATACTCGCATTCCAGGCCGCAGCTGCGCAGGCAATCCGCGAGTTCTTTGCCGTACCAGCCGCATTCCGATGCGGCGATCGTCAGTTTCAGCGGTTCTCTGTCCTCCGTGCGCCAGCCGAGCCGGCGCAGAGTGCTGCGCGTTTCTGCAAGCCGTGCGGCACAGTCTGCCAGGCGCTGCGGATAATCCTGTGCCAGGCGGCGGTTAACCAGATCCAGCGACTGCAGGATCAGATAGGAGGGGCTGGTGGAGCCGAACAGAGCGAGCGCCTGCCGCGCGCCTTTTGCAAGCGGCGCTGCAGCCGCGGAAATATGCATGTATGCACCGCCGGTCAGTACCGGGAGCGTTTTGTGCGCGGAGTCGCAGCAGAGGTCGGCACCGAGATCCATCGGATGAGCCGGGGACGGAAGAAAATGCAGATACGCCCCGTGTGCATTGTCAACCAGCAGCAGAGCCCCGCAATCGTGCGCCGCTTTGGCAAGCCCGGCAATGTCCTGACAGCTGCCGAGATAATCCGGGCTGGTCAGGTAGACGGCGGCAGGGGGGGAAGGAAGTCCAGCGGCAGCGGATCGCAGCCCGTCGGGAGACACCGGACATCGGCAGAGCGTGCGGGAAGTTTCTTCCGGCCAGAGCCATACAACATCAAAATCAAGCAGGGCTGCTGCCGTGAGAAATGCTTTGTGAGCGTTGCGCGCGGCGGCGATAACCGGACGGATGCCGTTCATCGCCGCGTCCGGATTCGCCTCCTTCCAGCGCAGCAGCGCCAGAAACAGCATCGCCCGGATGCAGTGGGAGGAACCTTCTGCAGAGTAGAGGGTGCGTCCCGTCCCGAAGAGAGCGGAGGCGTTCCGCTCGCTCTGGGCAATAATGCCCTCCGCTTCGTAAAGCGAATCCGCGCCCGCGATTTCCGTGATATCAAGTGCTTCCGCACCGAGCGGCCCATGCCCCTTATGACCGGGAACATGCAGGCGGGAGGTGCTGCTTTTTATGTAATTTTGTACAAAATCATAAATTGGTGTCTCCATAACTTACGCCTGCTGGAATTCCTCCGCTTTTGCTGCCTGCAGCATAATGGCGCATTCCATCCGCTTGCGGAACAGCTCGCATCCGTATTCATAAATTCCCTGCACCGAGCCGGCCGCGTGATACGCGTTGGCGGCGCAGCCGCCGGAACAGTAGAGCTTAGCCCAGCAGTCCCGGCACTCCTTCCGGGAGTAGGCGTTGCAGCCGCGGAATTCTTCCTGTGCAGTGCGGTTGGAGACCCCGTTCCAGATATCGCCCAGGCGGTATTTTTCCTCGCCGACAAACTGATGGCAGGGATAGAGATCGCCCCACGGTGTTACCGCCATATATTCCGTGCCTGAGCCGCAGCCGGAGATCCGCTTGTAGACGCAGGGGCCGCCGGTCAGATCTATCATATAGTGATAAAAAGTAAAGCCCTTTCCCTCCTTTTCCCGGGCGAGCATTTTTTCCGCCAGGACCTCATATTCCTTCAGAACAATCGGCAGATCCTCCTTTGTCAGCGCGGAGGCATCCGAAGGGGGGCAGACGACCGGCTCCATGCTCAGCTCCGTGAAGCCGAGCTCCAGCATTTTGTCAATGTCCTTTGTAAAGTCCGGGTTGGCGTGGGTGAAGGTTCCCCGTATGTAATAATTTTTTCCGCCGCGCGCCGCAACCAGCTTCTGAAATTTCGGTACAATCCGCTCCCAGCTGCCCTGGCCCGCATAATCCACGCGCAGACGGTCGTGAATCTCTTTTCTTCCGTCCAGGCTCAGAACAACATTGCTCATCTCGCGGTTTGCAAAATCAATTACGTCATCGTCGATCAGCATCCCGTTCGTTGTCAGCGTAAAGCGGAAATTTTTTCCGTGCTCCTTCTCAATACCGCGCGCGTAGAGGACGAGCTGCTTTACCACATCCCAGTTCATCAGCGGCTCTCCGCCGAAAAAGTCCACCTCGAGATTCGTCCGGCTGCCGGAGTTTTCAATCAGAAAATCCAGGGCGCGCTTTCCTGTCTCAAAGCTCATCAGGGCGCGCTCCCCGTGATATTTGCCCTGGCTTGCAAAACAGTAGGCGCAGTTGAGGTTGCAGGTGTGCGCCACATGCAGGCAGAGCGCCTTGACAACATTGCCGCTGCGTTCCTTGAAGCGATCCGCAAGAGGGGCGTACTCATCCGGGGTAAAAAGCTTTCCCTCATCCCTCAATGCGCGCACATCTGCAAGGCAGAGCCGTATCTCTTCCTCTGTTACACCCTCTCTTTTCCCGTATTTATCCAGCATCAGGGCCGTAATTTCGTCCTCGGTTCTGTCCGGGAACAGGGCGATGATGTCGTAGGCGACTTCGTCAACTACATGGACGGCTCCGGAGCAGGTGTCCAGAACAATATGGTATCCGTTCAGTATATATTGATGTACCATGTTTCCTCTCATTCCGCCGCTGCCGCGGCATTCATTTACTAGTTGCAGGAAATTAGTTGCAGAAAATTAATTTCCTGTATTTCTGTGTATTCATAATTTATAAATTTCTGCTGATGACAGTTTGCTTTCCTGCATATCTGTTTTAGGCAATGCAGATTTTTGACGGCCGGGCGGCTGTCCGGGGCAACGAAAAAAGGCCACATGTTCATGCGGCCTTTCCGGCGATGCTTTACTTCTTTTCGCTTTTTTCGCATTTCTGATTTGCGATGCCGCAGCTGGTCTTGCAGGCGGACTGGCAGGAGGTCTGGCATTCGCCGCAGCCGCCGTTTTTTGCGGACTCGCAGAGGTTTCTGGTTTTCAGAGTATGAATTCTTTTCATTGCGCTCTCTCCAATTCTTCGTTAACGTTATTTTCTTCAAAAATATAACATAGGAGGGGAGAAAAGTCAAGCCGTTTGAAAAGCTCTGCTGCCGCAGCTCCCCATCCGCCGGACGCCGGAAAAAACGGTGGATTTCTTCCCTGCAGTATGATAGAATTAAGACAGAAAATTGCATGAACCGGAAAGAAAGGCGCCTTCCCGTACTGCTTCCGGGCGGAGACGGGCCGGCGCCGTGAGAGGGTGTGCCTATGAGAATGTATGACTGTATTTCCGCAAAAAAGGCGGGGAGGGAACTTCCGGAGGAAGTGATCCGGTACGTGGTAAAGGGCTTTACGGAGGGGACGATCCCGGACTATCAGATGTCCGCGTTCCTGATGGCGGTCTGTCTGAGAGGAATGACAAAGGCGGAAACGCTCGCACTTACAATGGCGATGGCGGAGAGCGGCGACATGCTGGATCTCTCGCCGATCAGAGGCAGAAAAGCGGATAAGCACAGCACCGGCGGAGTCGGGGATAAAACGACACTGATCGTCGGCCCGGTTGTGGCGGCACTCGGCGTCCCGGTGGCGAAAATGTCCGGCCGGGGACTTGGGCACACGGGCGGCACGATTGACAAGCTGGAGAGTTTTCCAGGCTTTGCGGTGAGCCTTTCCGAGCAGGAGTTTTTCGCGCAGGTCAACAGAATCAAACTCGCCGTTATGGCGCAGACAGCCAATCTCGCGCCGGCGGACAAGAAAATTTATGCGCTGCGCGATGTGACGGCGACCGTGGACAGCATGCCTCTGATTGCAAGCAGCATTATGAGCAAAAAGCTTGCGGCTGGCGCGGATGTGATTGTGCTGGATGTAAAGGCGGGCAGCGGTGCCTTTATGAAGACAAAGGAGGACGCCGCCGCGCTGGCAGAAGAGATGGTGGAGATCGGAAACGGGGCCGGGCGTCAGACCTGCGCAGTCGTGACGGATATGAATCAGCCCCTTGGCTGCTGCGTCGGAAACATTCTGGAAGTGAAGGAGGCGATCGGGGCGCTGCACGGCAGGGGAGCGGAGGATTTGATGGAAGCTTCCCTCGCGCTCGCGGCGCAGATGCTTGTCGGCGCCGGAAGAGCGGCGGATTATGAGAGCGGCTGGAGACTGGCGGAGGGAGCGCTTAAGGACGGCTCGGCCTTCGAAAAATTCTGCGAATTTATCGAAGCACAGGGCGGCGATGCGTCCTTTGCGAGAGATCCGGAGAAATTTCCGCGCGCTGCCGCAGCGCTGGAGGTCAGAGCGGAGCAGGACGGTTTTATCCGGTCCATGCAGACGGAGGAGATCGGGATGGCATCCCTGCTGCTTGGCGCCGGCAGAGAGACGAAGGAGAGCCGGATTGACCTGACAGCGGGAATCCGCATGTGTGTAAAGCTCGGCGATTGCGTGTCAAAGGGAGATGTGCTCGCGGTTCTTTTTGCGGGGGACGAGTCGAAGGCAGCTGCGGCCCGCGCCAGGCTGCTGCCGGCGATCGAAATCGGAGAGAAGCCGGAAAACAGAAACGGGCATGTGCTTAAAATTATCCGCTGAACGGCCGGAAACGAAAATAAAAGCGTCGGAGCGGCGGATTTTTTTGCAGAGGGCTGCCGGCAGGGCAGCCTCTTCTTTATGAGAGGTTAATTATGGCATTTGTAGAACTTAAAGAAGTAAAAAAGACTTATCAGATGGGTGATGTAAAGATCCATGCTTCGGACGGCATCAGCTTTTCTTTGGAAAAGGGGGAGTTTGTCGTGATCGCCGGGCCCTCCGGCGCGGGGAAAACAACGGTGCTGAACATACTTGGCGGGATGGATACCTGCGACGGCGGCGAAGTTCTTGTGGACGGCGAGAGGGTGGATGAATTCCAGGCGAAGCGCCTGACAACCTACCGGCGCAACGAGATCGGGTTTGTATTTCAGTTTTACAATCTGGTGCAGAATCTGACGGCGAAGGAGAACGTTGAACTTGCCCTGCAGATCTGCAGGGAACCGCTTGACGCAGAGCAGGTGCTGACGGATGTCGGGCTTGCCGGGCGGATGGATAATTTTCCGGCCCAGCTCTCGGGCGGAGAACAGCAGCGTGTTTCGATCGCCCGGGCACTGGCGAAAAATCCGAAGCTTCTGCTCTGCGACGAGCCTACCGGAGCGCTGGACTACAGCACCGGAAAGCAGATATTAAAGCTTTTGCAGGATACCTGCCGCGAAAAGGGAATGACGGTTATCGTTATCACGCACAATTCGGCGATTGCGCCGATGGCGGACCGGGTGATCCGCATCAAAAACGGAAAGGTCAGCGAATCGGTAAAAAATGAAGCACCGGCCGATGTCATGAGCATCGAGTGGTGAGGCAGTACCGCGCGGGCCTGCGGCAGGTACGGGAACACATTCAGGACGGCAGTTCAGACTTCTTACATTAAATTCGCAGTATCGCAGATTTGCAGTATCGCGGGCAGGTCTGCGGTATGCACGGGTATGGATATGAAAAAATCAGCATTGAGAAAAGAATTTTACAGGGAGATCCGCGGGTCGCTGCAGCGCTTTTTGTCGATTCTTCTGATATCGGCGCTCGGCGCAGCATTTTTTGCGGGACTGAGGGCGTGCAAAACAGACATGCTTCTCTCGGCGGACGCCTTCTATGACAGAACGAATATGATGGATCTGCGCATTGTCTCTTCGATGGGGCTGACGCAGGACGATGTCAGGGCCATTTGCGCTGCGGACGGCGTGCGCGCCGCCGAGGGCGTCTTTGTACAGGATGCGCTGTTTTCCGACGGCGACGAGGATGTCGTAGTGCGCCTGTATTCCATGACGGAGCAGGTGAATACCTGCCTGCTGACCGGAGGAAGAATGCCGCAGGGCGTCTCGGAATGCGCTGCGGACGAGTTTTTTCTCTCAGCGCGTGGCTTGAAGCTCGGGGATACGCTGCAACTGGAATCCGGAAGCGGGGACGGGCTTTCGGATACGCTGCGAAAGACGCAGGTGACGATCGTCGGTTCGGTTTCCACGGGGCGCTATCTGTCGTCCGCCCGCGGGAGCAGTACCATCGGAAACGGCAAAGTGGCCGGTTATCTGGTACTTCCGGCGGAGAATATAATACCGGAATATTATACCGAAATCGGCGTTCTGTTTGAGGGAACCCGGGAGCTGAATTCCTACGGGGATGAATATGATGCGGTTGTGGAACAATGCATGGAAGCGCTGCAGGCCGTCCGCCCGGAGCGGGAGCTGGCCCGCCTGCAGCAGCTGCAGCAGGAAGCGTACCGCGGGCTGGATGAAAAAGAGAGCGAAATTGCCCTGCAGGAGCAGGAACTGCGTAAGGCCGGCCAGGAGCTTAAGGAGGCGCAGCAGACGATCGCTGACGGCTTTTCGGAAGCGGAACGCGGAAGAGAGAAGCTGGCTGCGGAGCGAAATGGTCTGCCGGAACTGTTTGCGGGGGCGGAGGCGGAGCTCACCGCGGGGCGCAGGGCGCTGGCGGAGGCATGGGAAAAATACAATGTGCAGGAGGCGCCCGTGCTGGCGGCGCGCGAGGAATACGATAGCTATGTGCGGCAGCTGAGCGATATCAGCCAGGGGCCGGAGGATATCCGGAAAATCCTGGAGGTGCTCGGCATCGACGAAACCGGGATTATCGAGGCGGAGCAGGATCTGGAGGCAGCAAGATCAAAGCTGGAGGCGCAGGAGACCGCTCTTCAGGAAAAGGAAAAGGAGATGGAGGCGCAGAAGCTGCAGGCGGAGGAGAAACTCGCCGCCGCAGAACGGGAGCTTGCCGGTACGGAGCAGGAGCTGCGGCGGAGGGAGAGCGAACTGCTTGCGGCAAAGCAGGAATATAACAGCAGCCTCGAAGAAAATCAGAATAAGATCGCAAAAGCTTACGAAGCAGTTGAGGAGGGCCGGAAGGAGATTGCCTCCATGGAAGCGCCGGAATGGTATCTGCTTGACCGCAATACCATTGAATCCTGCGTCAGCTTTGCGCAGGACGCCGACCGGATGGATGCCGTCAGCCTGGTATTTCCGGGGATTTTCTTTCTGGTGGCGGCGCTTGTCAGCCTTACGACAATGACAAGGATGGTCGATGAGGAGAGAACGAAGATCGGAACGCTCAAGGCGCTCGGCTACGGGACGGCGGATATCGCCGGAAAATATATAAAGTATGCGCTGTATGCAACGCTGACCGGCAGCGTGATCGGCGTGCTGGCGGGAGGAAAGATTTTCCCGTACATAGTTATAACGACCTACAAGCTGGTGTATACCTGTCTGCCGGAGGTGGTGATGCCGCTCCATCCGGTTTATTCCGTGGTGGCGGTGCTGATCGCCGTGCTCTGCACCGCTGCGGCGACGCTCGCAGCATGCCTCAGGGCGCTGCGGGAGCAGCCGGCCGAGCTGATCCGCCCTGCCGCACCCAAAGCAGGAAAACGGATACTTCTGGAGCGCGTCGGCATACTGTGGAGGCATATCAGCTTCAGCAGGAAGGCAACGCTCCGGAATATGTTCCGCTATAAAAAACGTTTTTTTATGACGGTGATCGGGATTGGCTGCTGTATGGCGCTGCTGCTGGTCGGGTACGGGCTGAAAGATTCCATCGGTGTCATGGCGCATATTCAGTACGGGGAACTCTGCCGGTATGATATTTCCGTGTCGTTGGATTCCAGAGCACCGGAGAGCGGGTTTGCAAAGCAGTTTGGCAGCATGCCCGGCGTTTCCGGCGCTTCCCCGTACCGGGAGGCCGCCGTCGATCTGACCTCGGGCGCAACAACAAAGAGCGTGCGGCTTATTGTTCTGCCGGATGCAGAGGCATTTGATGCATTTTTTGTATTCCGCGACAGGAACTCGGGAGAACAGTATTCCATAAACGATGCGGGTATTTTCCTGTCGGAAAAGGCTGCAAAAATGCTTGGAGTCAGGGCCGGGGACAGCGTTCGGCTTCAGCGGGATGCGGCGGATTTCCGCGAGGTCAGAATCGGGGAGGTAACGGAAAATTATATTTTTCATTATGCCTTTATGACCGAGAGCCTGTACCGGGAGCTTTACGGGGAGGCGCCGGTCTACAACGGCTGCTATCTGCGGCTGGAGCCGGATGCCTCCGAGGAAGGGACTGCCGCGGCGCTGCTGCGGGATTACGACGAGGTTGCCTCGGTGCTGGTGACTGGCACGCTGCAGCGGCAGGTCGACGAGATGCTCCGGAGTCTGAATGTAATTACCTGGGTGCTGATTGTCTGCGCCGGAATGCTGGCGTTCATCGTGCTGTACAATCTGAGCAACATTAACATCACTGAGCGCAGAAGGGAGCTGGCAACCTTAAAGGTTCTCGGCTTTTACGACAGCGAGGTCAGCGGCTATGTCTACCGTGAGAACGTGCTGCTGACATTCTTCGGGATTCTGCTCGGAATAGCGCTCGGCAGGCTTCTCCACGGCTTTGTCATAACAACCTGCGAGGTGGATATGGTTATGTTCGGCCATATCATAAAGCCGGTCAGCTACCTGCTCAGCAGCCTTCTCACGATCCTGTTTGCGGCGCTGATCGGGATTCTGATGCATTTTAAGCTGAAGCGGATCGATATGGTCGAATCGCTCAAGAGCACGGAGTAGCAGGAGGATGGAACTAAAATCGGAATTATGTTTCAACAGGAATCCGCATGACAGGAGAACGGCGTTTTATGGAAGAAAAATCAGTAGTGCTTCGTGATAAGCGGAAAATTGTGCTGGAGGATGATAATGACATTCTGATATCTTTGATTTCCGGCGATAAAATCATACACGCTTTTCACGTCTCCTGTCCGCCGGGAGGATATGGGGGCGGTATGTTATTGCTTTCTCCATCGGAACAGTATCTTTTGTTTTCCTTTTATTCCGGGGAAAGCGAGGAAGCCTGCATGATATTCCGGATTCATGCTTCCTGTCTGGAATCCGTCCATGCTTCCGGATATCTCCAGGGGGAAGGGGCAAGCTACGTTTTTTCGGACAGCGAAGAATTTTTATATCAGGCCCTGCCGGTAAGCGTCGGCCCATGGTATGAGGAAGACGCTGAAACAGATGAGAACGAGAACCTGTATTTTAAGTTTTGCGAAATAAATATTCTGAATATTAAGAATAAAACTGTTGAGAGACATTACGTCCATGTATTTCTTTCTGATGATTGGGAGGAAGATACGTGGGAGGAGCCGCCCCGTCTGACCGGGATAACGGATAACCGCTCGCTGTGTATGGCAATGCCATGGGGAAGGGAAGAACTCGGGCTCCCTTTGGATGATGTCGTTATTTTCCGGCCGGGCGAAAGAAAAAAATCATAAAAGAAAAGGGGAAGAATCTATGTTTAACGATATACCCATCGGACCAGTAACCATCCACATGTACGGAATTATGATTGCGCTCGGCTTTCTCGCGGCGCTGGGTCTGTGCATCCGCCGGAGCAGCAGATTCGGACTGGACGAGAATATCCTCTGGGGGATTTTCTACTGTGCCGTGGCCGGCGGACTGATCGGCACAAGATTGCTGTATTATATTGTCGAGCTGCCGGCCATCTTTCAGAATCCGTCGCTGCTGTGGGATTTCAAGAACGGCTACGTAGTTTACGGCGGTATTATCGGCGGCGTGCTGTTCGGCTATTTCTACTGCAGGAGAAAGAAGGTCAGCTTTCTGGCGTATTTTGACCTTGTGATGCCCGCCGTGGCGCTGGCGCAGGGGCTCGGGCGGCTCGGCTGTTTTTTTGCCGGCTGCTGCTACGGCAGGGAAACCGACGCGTGGTACGGCATTATTTTCCGCAATTCCCGTTTCGCGCCGAACCATGTTAAGCTGATCCCGACGCAGCTGATTTCGTCGGCCGGGGATTTTCTGATCTGCGGTCTGCTTCTTATCTATGCGGCGCGGCGGCCGAGGGCCGGCAGGGTTGCGTCCTTGTACCTGATGCTCTACGGCGTCGGGCGTTTTTTCGTAGAATTTCTGAGAAACGATTACCGGGGCAGCATCGGCTGGATGTCCACCTCGCAGCTGATTTCCATCGGGATTGTAGCAGCCGGGGCGGTGCTGTTTGCGGTGCTTCCGGGGGCTTTGAAACAAAAATCAGAACGGCCAGGGGACGAAGCGCGACTATAAAAAAGCGATGGAGCTTTACCGGCAGTGCGCGGACGCCGGGGATGATGTGGCGATGTACCGCATCGGACAGTTATATGAAAACGGGAGGGGCGTAAAGAAAAGTATTGATCTTGCCCTGAAATGGTATAAAAAGGCGGAAAAACTCGGGAATAAAAGCGCTGCTTCACGGCGGAAAAAGCTGGAGGCAGCATCCGGGGGAATGCAATAAAACAATGCCGGATCTTAATTTTTACAGCAATCTGATTTTAAAGCAATCTAATTTTAAAGAAATCAGGAGATTTATTTTAAAATCATCCGTGAGGAAAGGCAGGGGGTCAAACGATGAATCAGAAGCTGGTCAGGCTCTGCAATGATATATCTTATCTTCCCGCGGCTGAACATCCGCTTTCCGCGGCTGAACATCCGCTTTCCGCGGATGTGGTTCTGATTCAGGAGCCGGATTATGTCTGCATATTTGATGTGGGAAGCAGCGGGGAGGCCAGGCTGGCGATCGAATCGGTTCCCGGGAAAAAGCTTGTCGTGCTGTCGCATTTCCATCCGGATCACACGGCAAATCTGTCCCGCATTACCTTTGACCGCCTGTACGGCGGGCGGGAAACCATCCGCCGTGTAGGTGCGGGGGAATGTGTGGACGGGCCGGTAAGACCAGTGCTGCCGGAATGGCTGGATTCCGATGCCCGGACGGAGCCGTCCGCCGGGCATCTTCCGCTTTCCATTCTTCCGGTTCCGTCAAGCCATGCCAAGGGCTGCCTGCTGCTCTGCGCCGGAACAAAAATCGCATTCTGCGGCGATGCGCTGTATGCCGGAGTAAAAAACGGAAGGCCGGTCTACAATGCCGGACAGCTCAAAGCCATGCTGGAGCTTCTGGAGGGGCTGGAGGTGAAAATGCTTGCGCTCAGCCATGACAGGAAATTTGTTTATCCGAAGGAAACGGTGCTTGACGGCCTGAGACGCCTCTATGCGCGCAGGGACAGCCGCAGCAGCTATATCGACGCGGAATAACGTACAAAAGTGCAGGCCGGAAATCGCAAGAATGGCACGAAAGGGGAAGACGATGTATTTTGAATACGGAGAAAGGGAAATCGAACATCTGAAGAAAAGGGATAAACGGCTTGGGGAAGCGATCGACCTGATCGGGCCGGTGCGGCGCGAGCTGGATGAGGATATGTTTTCCGCGCTGCTTCATCAGATTGCGGGCCAGCAGATTTCCAACGCCGCGCTCGGGACGGTGTGGGGCAGACTTGTCGAACGTCTCGGCGGCAGACCGACGGCGGACGCCGTGCTGGAGCTGACAGCGCAGGAGCTTAAGAGCTGCGGAATTTCCTTCCGGAAGACGGAATGCATCCGGGAGCTGTCCAGGAGAATCCGGGACGGATCTATTGAGTTGGGAAAATTTCCCAAACTATCCGACGCGGAAATCATTGCGCAGCTCACCGCCTGCCGCGGCATCGGCGTATGGACGGCGGAGATGTTTCTGATCTTCTGCCTGAAGCGCCCGGATATCGTCAGCTGGGGAGATTTCGGCATACGGCGCGGCATGCGTATGCTCTATCGCCGCCGCGAGCTTGACCGGACGGCATTCGACCGGTTTGCGAAGCGCTATGCGCCGTACGGGACGGTTGCAAGCCTTTATCTGTGGGCAATCGCCGGGGGTGCGCTGCCGGGGCTTGCCGATCCGGGAGAGAGCGCGAAAAAGGGGAGAAAAAGGGCGGAGAAAAAATTGCCCTGAATATTGGAAACACTTCTGTTTTCAGAAATGGGGGGATATGGAAAGCAGTGATGCCTTAGAGGCGGAGATGACAAGGCTGCGGAAGGAGATCAGCCAGGAGGGAACGTGGAAAAAGAAGCTTGGCGAGCTGAATGTAAAATATTACAAGCTTGTCGGGCAGGTGAGAGAATACCATCGGATTCTTGATCAGAATCAGGAGCTGTCCATACAGCTGCGCCGACGGTCTGTCCGGACGCTGTTCCTTCGTCTGTTCGGAAAAAGGAAACGGCAGCTGCAAAAGGCAGAGGAAGCCGTTCGGGAGGCGGAGAGGCAGTGCAGAGAGCAGGGGGAGGAGCTGGCCCGCTTCGAGAGCGAGATCCGGCTGTGTGAGAACCGGATTTTCCGAATCGGGGGACTGAGGCGGAAACTGGAACAGTTAGAGCAGGAAAAATTTGAATCCGCGGGAGCCGCTCTTTCCGGCCCGAGAGCGGAGGAATTCCGGGCAATCGAGGCGGAGGCGGAACTTGAGAGGCGTCATGCAGAGGAGCTTTGGTGTGCTCTGAGCGCGGGCCGGGCAGCGTATGAGACCGCTGGCAGTATTATGATCAAGCTGGACAATGCGGAGCGGCTCGGAAAGCATGATATGTTCAGCAGCGGTATTCTGGTGGATATGGACAAGCATCAGAATCTGCATCTGGCCGAACTTCAGCTGGAGGATTTGCGTTCACAGCTGAAGAATTTCCGCACGGAGCTGGGGGATGTATCGCTCCCGGAGGAGCTTCGGCTGGAAGTTACCGGATTTCTTCGTTTTGCCGATTACTTTTTTGACGATATGCTTTCCGGATGGTCGGTGAAAAAGCGGGTTGAGAAGGCGGCGAAGGAGATAATGCAGCTTAGGAGACAGCTGGAGGGCATGCTGGAATGTCTGGAAGCGCAGCTGGCGGAGAGCGGGCAGGAAACAGAGCGGAAAAAAGCGGAGCTTAACAGGATTATTGCCGAAAAAGAATGATAAGGAGGGAGCGGCCGGGGAGGAACGGTGAAAAAAGAGCCGTCCGGCAACGGCGTCTAAAGCAGAAAAGCCATCCGGAGAACGAAAAAAGAAGGAGATAAAAAATTATGTCAGAAAAAGAAACCACGGCCGGAAGACAGCCGGCAGATTGCGGATCGGGAGATGCGGGGATCCTGGAATATGCGGGTAATCACGAAAATATTTTGTCATGCAGGGAAAATGCGGAAGATCAGGAAAACACGGAAAGATACGCTGCCATGTTCCGGGAGGTGGAAGCCCTGCTTGCGGAATACGACAAAACCGGCGGAAAGGGCCGGCATAAGATACGCTACAGCCGGATCGATCATACAAAAAGAGTGTACTGCTGGATGGAGAAGCTTTATGAGGCTTACCCGGAGAAGGATTCGCTGGATGCGGATGCCTTAAGGATCGCGACGATTTTCCACGATTGCGGCTACTGTGCCATGGCGGATGGGGCAGCCGAAAAACTGCTGCCGGGAGAAAAGCATGCTGCGGTCAGCGCCCGGCTCTGCAGGGGCTATCTGGAGCGGGAGGGTTTTCCGGAGGAAACGATTGATTTTATCTGCCGGCTGATTGCGCAGCATTCCAACAAATCTCTTTTGACCAAGGATATACCGGCGGAGCTTCTGCTTTTGCTGGAGGCGGACCTTCTGGACGATACCGGTCTGCAGGGCATTGTCGTCGATATATGGATGGAAGTGGCCGCGAAGGAGGACGCCACTTTTGAATCCATTATAAAGCATATACGGCGCTTTACGCTGGGGATGATGCGGGAGAATCCGATGCGTACCGCGAAAGCAAGGGAAATCTGGAAGGAGAAGCGCAGACTGACGGAACAGTTTGTGAAGAAACTGGAGGAGGATCTGGAGATGCCAGAGGAGTTTAATCGGGTATTACCGTAACGGTGCATGCAAAGGTTTTTCCGCGCACCGTGGCGGTTACGACGGTGGTTCCCTCGGCGACGGCGAGGACGCGCCCGAAGAGGGAGACGCTGGCCACGTCCGTATCCCGGCTTTTCCAGCGGATGTCAAGGGGAAGCAGGCCGAGTCCGCGCAGGAAGAGCCGCGCGCTTTTTCCCTCTGCAAGCGTCAGCTCCGTGCGGTTCAGCTGTGCGACCTGCACCATGCAGCTGATTTTTTTGCCGTTTCGGTTCTGAATGGTCGCGGTGATAATGGTTTTTCCGGGTTTCCAGGCACGGACAATGCCGTTCTGCGTGACGGAGGCGACCATGGAGCGGGAGCTTGCGAACTCCGTCTGAAGCAGCATGCCGTTGATTTCCAGAGGGAAACTGTCGCCCGGTGCAAGCAGAAGATAGGATTCGGAAAAATGAAGGGTGAACGGGAGCAGGATGCGGCTCCGGTAAAACACTACATTTCCGCCCTGAGCGGTAAAAAGAAGCAGAAGCAGCGCAAAAAGCCGAAGATATCTCCGCGTTCTCCGGCTTTTTTTATTTCTTTTCATTTTCATCCCGGCGTTCTCCTTCCTTTTTTGCTGCCGGAAGACAGCAGGCCTTTTATATTATTCTTCCCCATATACTATGCGGCAGGCTGCCGGAGAGTGACCAGACTGTTTTCCAAAGCTTTTCCATCCGGGGCAGCATAAAAACTTCCCTCCGCCCGTAAAATATACAGAAGAATAAACCGAGGTACAAGTACAATGAAACGGAAACGTATTCTTGCCGGCGTATGCCTTCTGGCCGTCCTGATCGGACTGCTTCCTGCGACAGGCGCGTCGGCGGAGGAACCGGTGCTTTCCAGCGAGGCCGTCGTGCTGATGGAGGGCTCCACGGGACAGGTGCTGTATGAAAAGGAGGCAACGAAGCAGCTCCGCCCGGCCAGCATCACAAAAATCATGACGCTGCTGCTGATTTTTGAGGCGATTTCGGACGGGAGGATCAGTCTCACCGATCAGGTGAGCGTCAGCGAACATGCGGCTTCGATGGGCGGCTCCCAGGTGTTTCTTGAGCCGAACGAAACGCAGGATGTCAACATTATGATCAAGTGCATCAGTATCGCGAGCGCCAACGATGCGAGCGTCGCAATGGCGGAATTTATTGCCGGGACGGAGGAGGCTTTTGTCGAGCGGATGAATGCGCGCGCAAAGGAACTCGGAATGGAGCATACGCATTTTGTTAACTGCTACGGGCTGGACACGGACGGGCATTATTCGTGCGCGCTCGACGTCGCTCTGATGTCGCGCGAACTGATTATGAACCATCCGGAAATCAGCAATTATTCCACCGTGTGGATGGATACCTTCGTACATACAACCAGCAGGGGAAGAACGGAATTCGGGCTGACGAATACGAATAAGCTGATCAAATCCTACCAGGGAATCACGGGCCTGAAAACGGGTTCCACCGGGCTTGCAAAATATTGCCTGTCCGCAACTGCCAGAAGAGGGGATATGAATCTGATCGCGGTCGTGATGGCAGCTCCGGATACGAAAACACGGTTCAGGGAGGCGGCGGAGGTATTAAATTACGGCTTCGCCAATTATCAGCTGTATAAAAACGATTTTTCCGGCGTGAAGTTTGAGAACATACCGGTGAAGCAGGGAGTGGAGAAGGAGATTGCACTGGTGCCGGCCGGTCCGTTTGCCTATCTCTGCGGCAGCGAGCTGAACCGGGAAAAGATCGAGATGGTGCTGGAATATGACCGGAGTATTTCCGCGCCGTTCGACGCCGCGTCCCCGGCCGGCCGGGCTGTTTTTACCTGCGAGGGAAAGGAACTCGGCAGCGTGCCGCTTGTGACCGTATCCGGCATGGGGAAGGCGAACTACTCCGATTCGCTCAAGGAGGTGTGGGAGAGATATTTCGGGAGGTAGGCCCGGCCGCGAAATTCCTTGACAGCAAAGGGCAAAATCGGTATAGTTAGTAGGGCGGGCGGTGATTCTGACCGCCCGGAATGGAGCGGAAAATGGGAATACCGGTGAAGCTGGAGGCGTTCGAGGGGCCGCTCGACCTGCTTCTGCATCTGATAGATAAAAATAAAGTCAATATATACGATATTCCGATCGTACAGATTACCGAGCAGTATATGGATTACATAAAACGCATGGAGAGCAGAAATCTGGATGTGATGAGCGAGTTTCTTGTGATGGCGGCAACCCTGCTGCGCATCAAATCGGCCATGCTGCTGCCGAAAAGGGAGGAAGAGGGAGCGGAAGTGACTGCCGATCCGCGTCAGGAGCTTGTGGAGCGTCTGCTGGAATACAAAATGTTCCGGTATATTTCCCAGGAGCTCAAGGACAGGCAGCTGGACGCTTCCATGATACTGTTCCGGGAGAAGGCGATCCCTGCGGAGATTGAGGATTACAGGGAGGAAGTTAACGTCGGGGAGCTGCTTTCCGGGCTTACGCTCTCCAGACTGCACGCAATTTTCGAGTCCGTCATAAGGAGGCAGGCCGACAAGATCGATCCCATCCGCAGCAAATTCGGCAGGATCGAGCGCGAAGAGATCAGTCTCTCCGACAAAATCATGCAGATTCAGACTTTCGGACTGGCAAAGCGGCATTTCAGCTTCCGCGGGCTGCTTGAGAGCTGTCCGGATCGGATGGAGGTGATTGTGACCTTCCTCGGGATTCTCGAGCTTATGAAGATGGGGCGGGTTTCGATCAGCCAGAAGAAGCTGTTTGAGGATATCGAGATCGATTATCTGGCGGAGGATGTCGCACCGCTGGAGCAATTTGCATTTGAGTGATCAGGTTCGGGCTTTGAGGCCGGCGTCTATAAATTGCGCAGTAAAGTGAGGCAGGAAGAACTATGGAGATCAAGGAACTGGAGGCGGCGGCCGAGGCGATTCTTTTTACGATGGGGGAGGCCGTGGAGGCAGATCGGATCGCCGCCGCGGTCGGGACGGACGAGCATACCATGCGGGAGGTGCTCCGCGGCATGATGCAGCGTTATGAGGCGGAGGAGCGCGGCATCGGGCTGATTGAGCTGGATGGTGCCTTCCAGCTGTGCACAAAAGCGTCCATGTACGAATATCTTGTAAGGATCGCACACGTACCGAAAAAACATGTGCTCACGGACGTTCTGCTGGAGACGCTTTCCATCGTCGCGTACAAGCAGCCGATCACAAGGCAGGAGATTGAGGTGATCCGCGGGGTAAAATGCGATCACGCGGTCAACAAGCTGATTGAATACAATCTCGTCTGCGAGGTCGGGCGTATGGATGCGCCTGGCCGGCCGATTCTGTTCGGGACGACGGAGGAGTTTCTGCGCAGCTTCGGCATCGCGTCGCTGGAGGATCTGCCGGCCGTCAATCCGGAGCAGGTGGAGGATTTCAAGCACGAGGCGGAGGAGGAAGCGCAGCAGACGCTGGAGATTGTGCCGTAAAATTTTCACAGTATTTCCATAAGTGTTACACAATTACTACACAGCCTGGACTTAGGATAATTTTATCAATTACGGCAGGAGGAAGGCTATGGCAGGAAAGGTAGGGGGCTCGGTATTTCAGCGGATTGAAAAGAAGTACATGCTGTCCCGGGAGCAGTACGAGGCGCTGCTCGTCCGGATTACTCCCTATATGGCAGCGGACGAATACGGGCTCTCTAAAATCTGCAATATCTATTTTGACACGGAGACGGACGAGCTTGTCCGTGCCTCCAACGAAAAGCCGCTGTTCAAGGAGAAGCTGCGGCTGCGCAGCTACGGAACCCCCAGGCGGGAAGATACGGTATTTGTAGAAATCAAGAGGAAATACGCCGGGGTTGTCTACAAGAGGAGAGTTTCACTTCCGCTGTGCGAGGCGGAGGACTATCTGCTCCGCGGCGTCCGGCCGGAGCAGGATTCGCAGATTCTCCGGGAGATTGATTATTTCCTCGCGTTCTACCGCCCGGAGCCGAAGCTGTATCTGGCTTATGACCGGACGGCCTGGTACGGCCGGCAGGATGCGCAGTTTCGCATGACCTTCGATTCCAATATCCGGAGCCGTCGGGAACGGCTTTCTCTTGAGCTCGGCGACGAGGCGGAACCCCTGTATGATTTTCCTTATCAGCTGCTGGAAATCAAGGCGGCGGGAGCGTATCCGCTCTGGCTGACGGAAGCGCTGACCGGGCTTTGCATTTATCCGGTTTCCTTCTCGAAATACGGCACGATTTATCGAAAGGAGCAGGCGGAAAAAGCGGTTCTGCGCGAGGCCGCCGCGGCGCGGGAGGAGAGTACGCAGCTGGCTGCTTCCGATCGTCTTAATTCCGGTTGTTTTGATATCGGCGTTGGGGAAAATACAGGCGGCGCGGGAGAATGGAAGGCAGATTATACCGGCTGTGAATTGATAAACAAAAAAGAAAAGGGGAACAAAAGCAATGTTTACCAGTATAATTGATTCCGGAACCAGCTTTTCCATTTCGAATACGATGCTCGCCACAGGATGCTCGATCCTGTTCGGGTTTCTGATTGCCGTTACTTACATGTCGAAGGGAAAATATACAAAGAGCTACGCGACGACGCTGGTTGTCCTGCCGGCGATCGTGCAGATTGTCATAATGATGGTGAACGGGAGCGTCGGGGCCGGGATTGCGATTGCCGGTGCGTTCAGCCTGATCCGCTTCCGCTCCCAGCCGGCCACCTCCAAGGAAATCAGCACGATTTTTCTCGCGATGGCGATCGGCCTCTCGAATGCGATGGGCTTTCTTACCTTTTCCCTGTTTGTCACCGTTTTGTTCTGTCTGCTGCTCTTTGTTCTGGATCACACAAGGTTCGGGGAAAAGCGGGGAGAGGAGCGAAGCATCCGGATCGTCATTCCGGAAAATCTTGACTTTACCGGCGCGTTTGACGATCTGTTTGCGGAATTTCTGAAAAGCATCACGCTGGATCGTGTGAAGACAACCAATATGGGCAGCATGTTCGAGCTTTCCTACACGGCACAGTTCCGCTCAGAGGACAGACAGAAGGAGTTTATCGACGCCGTGCGCTGCCGCAACGGGAATCTGACGGTAACGGTCAGCCGTCCGATGCCGGATCGGGAGGAACTCTGAGAGTTACCGGAGGGAAATTGGCATAGACAGGAAGCAAGCTTCATATTCTGAATTAAACTACCGGAAGGAAGGGTTTAACGGATGGACGGTAATAATCTCCGAAGGAAGCTGACAGCCTGTCTGTGTCTTTTTTTTATTGTTTTTGAACGGCCGATGTCTCTGTCCGCGCTGGAAAACCATGTCAGACAGCGGGTAATGCCGCCGGTTCGGACGCTGCGGGCTGCGGGCCAGCAGAGCGGGCAGCCGGATGACGGCGGAGAAAATGCCGGGCGGCAGGGCGGAAAAGGGCAGGGTGGCGGGCAGGAAAATGCCGGGCAGCAGGACGGAAAAATGCCGGGCGGCGCGGAGGAAAATCATGGAGACGCGGGGCGGCAGAACCTTCCGAAACTGCAGGCGCCGGCCCTGAAGGGGATGTATGCCCGCGCGTACTGCCTGTACGACGCCGCGCAGGGACGCACCCTGTATCAGCACAACGGGACGGAGCGCATGCCGATGGCGAGCACGACAAAGATTATGACCCTGATTGTACTGCTGGAAAACGCGCTGCTTGACGATATTGTCACCGTATCCCGGCTGGCCGCCTCGCAGCCGGATGTCCAGCTTAATATCCGGGAGGGAGAACAGTACCGGCTGAAGGATCTTCTGTATTCCCTGATGCTCGAAAGCCACAACGATACGGCGGTTGCGCTGGCGGAGCATGTGGGCGGGAGTGTGGAGGGATTCTGTGCGATGATGAACGCGAAAGCGGCGGAACTTGGTCTGGTGGATACCTGCTTTGAGACCCCGAACGGGCTGGATTCGGAAAATCATTATACTACAGCTGTAGAACTTGCGAAAATTGCGGCCTACGCGATCGAGAACGAGGAGTTTATACGGATTACCAACACGACCAGCTATCAATTTGATGAGCTGACCACCGGACGTTCTCTGATGGTGTCGAACAAAAACCGTTTTCTGTATATGATGGAGGGAGCGATCGGCGTCAAAACCGGCTTTACCGGAAAGGCCGGCTACTGTTTTGTCGGGGCTCTTAAGCGCGGCGACCATAAGCTGATCAGCGTTGTGCTCGCGTGCGGCTGGCCGCCGAACAAAAATTATAAATGGAGCGATACAAGAAAACTTATGGATTACGGGCTGACAAATTACCGGAAGCGGAGTATGGAGGAGACGATGAGGCTGTTTTGCAACGGGGCGGAGGCGGATCCGAAGGTCGGCCTGGCCGCGCTGATTCCAGGGGAAATTCCGGTTGCAGACGGTGTATCGGAGAGGGTTGCGGTTTCCGCAGGCCAGCTTTTTGTGCCGGAGCTTCTCCTGGCGGACTGGGATGAGTGCAGGGCGGAAGTGGAGTACGAGACGCTGCTGACGGCGCCGGTGGAGGAGGGGCTTGCCGTCGGAACCGTCACTTTCTATGCGGGGGAGGATATGCTGGGACAGAGTCCGATCCGGACCGTGCAGGCCGTGCCGAAACTTTCGTTTTTCTATTGTCTCGGGCAGATTTTCGACTCCTGGCTCGGCTGTTCGGAATAAGTGCGGCAAAAGATTCTTTAATTGGGAGCAAAGAAGGCGGCGCGCGGGTTTCCTGCCGCCGGTAACGGAATAACGCTGAATTCCTGAAAAAGTAGTACACAAACCCGTTCTTATGTGGTAAAATAAGAAAATCAGGGTTTGAGGAGGTTATTCCGCATGCTGACATTATCACGTACGGGCATACGCAATCTGGCATCGAGCGATGTGGTCTACTCCCGCGGCCTGCAGTATTACAAAGCGGGGCGGGTGCATAATGTTGCCTATTCAAAATCCAATCACCAGTATCGGATGAATGTGAAGGGAAGCTTCGAGTATTGTGTGAACATTACGGAATTTGAGGACGGCTCCTTTGAACATGCGTGCAACTGTCCGTCCCACGTCAAGGAGAAGGGCGCCTGCAAGCACGTTGTGGCGGCGCTGCTTTTTTTGCTGAAGTATCAGGAAAAATCCACCATGGAGGCACCGCAGAATCCGGAGGAGAAGCGGGCATACCAGGTGCTTGACTATTTCTGCAACCAGGAGGAACTCAAGGCGAAGGGGGATATTTTCCGCATTATGGCCAGCGTTACCGTTCCCGGAATGATGCGGGGGGAGGACAGCCGCGCCTTTCTTACGATCCACGCCGGCAGCGAGCGCCTGTACAAAATCCAGTCGCTGAAGCGCTTTCTGAATTCCTATATGAGCGGGGAGAATATCATACTAGGGAAGGAATTCCGCTTTGTCGCGAACGAGAGCGAATTTGACAGGGATTCGATGCGGCTTCTGGATTATCTGCTCGAAATCCGTGAGATACAGGGAATGGCTGACTCGGCAATTTATTCTAGGCTGTTCAACAAGGATCAGCTCAGCCTGTCCAGAAGCATGCTCCTGCGCCTTTTTCAGCTGCTCGGAGAGAGCCGTTTTCAGCTGAATCTCTATCAGAAAACCTACGAGAGTGTCCGGTTTGTAAAGGGAAATCCGAATATCCGCTACGACCTCGATGTGTTTGACGATGCTATCTGTCTGGATTACGAGCAGAAGGAGCCGATTGTTCCGCTGACCGAAAACGGAGAGTTATTGTTTTACCGCGATACAGTTTACCAGCCTGAAAGGCGTTTTCTGCGTAACTATGTGCCTTTTTATAACACACTTGGCGGGGATAAAAAACCCCTTGTTTTTCGCGGAGAAAACAAGCAGCGGTTTCTTGAAGAAATTCTGCCGAAGCTGCACGATACGATGGAGATCCAGATCCCGGAGGAGCTGAAGAGCCGCTACCTGAAGCTTGAACTTTCCGCGGGCGTCTATTTTGACAAATACAGCAGCGGCATCCGGGCGGAGCTCCGCTTTGTCTACGGCGAGCACGAATTCAACTGCTTCGACGAGCCGCATATCCCGGGCTATATTATTGTTCGGCAGAGGGAGCAGGAAAACGAGCTGATGCGTCTGCTCGAGCAGCTGGAGTTTGAACCGCATTCCAGCTTCTATCTGCTTCAGGATGACGGTGCGATCTATCGTTTTCTGCAGGAAGGAATCGCACAGCTTTCCGAGCGCTGTACGCTCTACTATTCGGACGCTTTCCGGAAAATCGGCATCCGAAGCGGCGGTAATTTCCGCGTCGGTCTGCGTGTCAGCAGCGAGATTGATCTGCTTGAGATGGACATTGATTACGGGGATATCCCGCGCGAGGAGCTTCGGGAGCTGTTCCGCTCCCTGCAGCTGAAAAAGAAATATTACCGGCTCAAGGACGGCAGTTTTCTTGATCTGGAAGATGAAAAAATCAGAGGCATGTCGCAGATCCTGGACAACCTGAGCGTGCCGATCCGGACGCTGAACAAGGACGCGGTCCGGCTGTCGAAGAGCAGCGCGTTCTATCTGGAGGACGCTCTGCGCGGTTCCGGCTACGAGGTGGAAAAGGATCAGAACTACGAAGCTCTGATCGAGCGGATACTGTCTCCGGAGAAGAGGGATTACAGGATACCGGAAGGGATCACGGCGCAGCTGCGCCCGTACCAGGTCATCGGCTACCAGTGGCTGAAAACGCTGTCGGATAATGATCTCGGCGGCATTTTGGCCGATGATATGGGCTTGGGAAAGACGCTGCAGGCAATCTGCTACATTGCCTCCGAGCTGGAGAGCCGGGGTGGGAAATATCTGATCGTCTGCCCGACCTCTCTTGTATACAACTGGCTGGATGAGTTTGAAAATTTCATGCCGTCCATCCGCGCCGCAGTCAGCGTCGGCACCCCGGCAGAGCGCCAGGCGCTTCTTGGAAACCTGGGGGAGACGGATGTTGTGATTACCTCCTATCCGCTGATCCGCCGGGATATCGTGCATTATTCCGATATTCCCTTTGAGGCTGTCTTTATCGACGAGGCGCAGTTTATCAAAAATGCGACGTCTATGAACGCCCAGTCGGTCAAGCTGCTGAAAGCGAAGCACCGCTTTGCGCTTACCGGCACACCGATTGAGAATTCGCTTTCCGAGCTCTGGTCGATTTTTGATTTTATCATGCCGAATTATCTGATGAGCCACTCGAAGTTTGTGAACCGATACGAGCGGCAGATTATGAAGAATGACGAGGATGTGCTGGAGCAGCTGAACCGGCGCATCAAGCCGTTTGTGCTGCGCCGGATGAAGAAAGAGGTGCTGACGGAGCTGCCGGAGAAAATCGAGGAGAAGATCCTGACGGAGCTCTCGGAAGAGCAGAAGAAGATTTATCTTTCTTATATGAGCGATCTGCGCAGGGAGGTCTATTCGGAGGTCGACGCCGTCGGGATTGCGCGCTCCAGGATCGTTATTCTTGCGGCGCTGACGAGACTGCGCCAGATCTGCTGTCATCCGGCTACCTTTCTTGACAACTACGAGGGCGGGAGCGGCAAGCTTGATCTTCTGATGGAGGTTCTTTCGGGTGCGGCGGCAAACGGGCATCGGGTACTTGTTTTTTCGCAGTTCACGACAATGCTGGAGATTATTGCGCGCGAGCTTGACAGGCATAAATTTGACTATTTCATGCTGGAGGGCGCGACCAAAGTAGAGACCCGGATGGATTATGTCCAGCGGTTCAACGACGGGGAGAAAAACATTTTTCTGATCTCGCTGAAGGCGGGCGGAACCGGTCTGAATCTGACCGGAGCGGATACGGTGATTCATTACGATCCGTGGTGGAATCCGGCGGTGGAGGAGCAGGCTACGGATCGTGTTTACCGGATCGGCCAGAAAAACAAGGTTCATGTGATCCGGCTGCTGACGCGCGGAACGATAGAGGAGAAGATTTTCAAGCTCCAGAAAAAGAAAAAGCAGCTTTCGGAGCTGGTAATTGATTCCAAGGAAGTATTTGTGACCCATCTGACCAGGGAGGAGCTTGAGGAACTCTTCAGTTGAGGAAATTGCCGGAAAATAAAAAGGGACATTGAAAAGGGCCTTAACGGCCCTTTTCAATGTCATTTAGTCAGGTCCCTTAAAAAGCTTGTACAGAAATTAAAAGTGTACTGGACTTTAAAAAAGGCAGCCCGGCAAAATGAGGGGAATTGTCGAGTTTTTTGGGAGATAAAACAACAATCTTCTTAACATACATGCACTAGAGCTTTTGCTCCACCATCTCTTTTATGGCATTCACAACGTTTTCAACTGCACGTTCCAGGAATCCGTAGTATTCTTCTCTGGAAAATCCAATAAAAGGATATTTTCCCTCTTCCAATGTCGGCATATAATACATAAGTTTTATTTTCATTGGAATTGCATTTTCCGGCAGATAATCCATGTAATCCGGAAAGTCTTCCAGGCCTTGGATTTCAGTAATGTATCCCGAGTTCGGATGTGTATCCAGATATTCTCTTTCAATAACATAAAAGTCTTTCATGCGATCATTACGGTTTGGGAAAAGGAGTTTATAGGAATCCCATGTTTCATTCAGACCTTCTGCTTTTGCACGAAGCTCCGGTATTCTCTTAACTCTTTCCCAAGCAGCCGCAACACGGTTTTCGTCTCTTATTGTACGTTGCAATTCTGCATCCGTAATAAGATGAGAATAATATCCTAACAGAAAGGATAGTTCTTCCTCAGAGTGTATTTCATTCAATCTATTTACAATGTATTCTTCATAAAACCGGTCACAATCGGATGCCTTTTTTCTGTTGTCCTGCATCCAGTGTGTAACCTGCCTTGGAGGCGTAAACTCCGTCCAGTTTTCATTTGGAATATTGCAGTCAGGTGCAATATTTCCCACACAAAACTCATGTCTTTTCAGATGCGGCAACTGTTCCAATACCCGGTCTGCTACAATCAAATGTGACACCCATTCAGCCATATTTTTCTCCTCTGTTCAAATTATATCCAATTTTATTTTATTAGGTATATTTTTCCATGCAAATCATTTTCTTTATGAGAAACGGGGATAATTCGTTTTGACAACCTGCAAAGATAGCCTGATATTTTATATTTCCTTTTGCATCTTCAACTTTGAATAACCCTTTAAAAATATCTAAAATCTCCACAAAATCTGACAGCATAAAATGCTTAATTTAATATAAAAAATTTGCAGATAGAATTTCAAGGAGCAAATCCGCAGATTTACTCCTTAACTTAATGATTTTACGCTTAATCAAATGACATTGCGTTTCTTCTCTCGTTTTTTGCGGATTTTTTGATTGTTCCGCCTTATCCTTCGTACTTTCCGACGCTCCTTTACAGGCTCTTGACAAAACCGAGCACTGCCAGCACGATGCAGATCAGGCATACGACATTCCAGACGATGCCGAGAATTTTCCACAGCAGCGAGAGCATCGGGAGAGCGGTGCCGAGCAGACCCATGACAACGGAAAAAATAACTCCGGCCACAACAAGCACGACAATCGCAATAACGAGATCCTTGATGCTGCGGATGTTCTTAAAACGCTGAATCAGTCCCATGACAACCTCCTTATGTATTGAGGGCAGATTTGCCCATCTCCCTTATATATCGGCACGGAACGCGGAAAACTGTAGCCCGGAATAGTAAAAAAAGCAAGAAAGGGCTTGCGGAACGTCTGGCTTTTTTGTATAATCAGGCTGAATTGTTACAAAATTATTAACTGCATCGGATGGTGCATATCGTCAGAGCCGGCTGCATGGCCGGCGGAATTGCGAGGAATTTATGAGACGGTTGGAGATTTTAAAACCGGGACACAAACAACCGGAGATCGAAAAAACGGGGAATGAAAAGAACGCTGTTCCGGAAAACAAAAAAACGGGAACCAGGGCGTCCGGAGACGGAGAGACGGAGGCACGGAGCCGGAAAAACAATATGCTGAGCCGCGGACAGGGGATGAGCGGACGCCCTGCGTTTCTTCTGATTTCCGCCCTGATTTTTGCAGGCGCGGCCTGTCCTGCCCATGCACAAGCCTTTGGAGCCCGGCAGCCGGAAGAAATCGCGGCGGAGGAAGCGGAGCAGGCCATACGGAAAATCATATCGGAGCAGAAAGCGGAGGAATTCCGTGCGGCCGAACCGGCAGAGGCGGCGTCCGAGCTAATCGGGGCGAAGGAGGAAACCGGACCGAAAATTTCCGACACTGCAGTGATCCTGTATCTGAAGGAGGGCGGCATAACGGAAAAACAGCTGACTGTCTCCGGGATACCGGAGGGAGCCGTCCTTGCCTGGAACTCGAAGGATCCGTCCATAGTCACGGTGGATAAAAACGGCCGGATTGCGTCGGCCGGGGCGGGGAAGACAACGGTAGTATGTACGGTAACGCTGCCGGACGGAAGCGTCCGAACGCTGAAGACGAGCGTGCGTGTGCGCGACAACATCCGGGAACTGACGCTGGAGCTCGAGGAAAATGTGCGTCCGAACGCGCTCCGCACCTCGGTCGGCTATCAGCTTTACTACACCTGTAGAACGGTGGCGGGAACCGACAGGAACACAAGCAATGTCATCTATTATGAGGTGCTGACGCCGAAGGGAGCCGTATCGGTGAATGCTTCTGTCACAGACGGCGTTTTCCTCGCGTCGCGCTGTGCGCCATATGTGGTAAAGGCCTATGCATTTGAAACCGAGAATGCCATGAAAAAATGGCTGACGGATCGAAAAAAATATGAGGGGAATGTCCTGGCTTCGGATTCGCTGAGTCTTACGGTGACGCTTGAAAATTTCAGAACGGAGAAAAGGGTGCTGTCCGGCTGGGAACTGGAGCTGCCGCCTTCCTATCAGGTGAAAGAGGAGGAGGGCGAGGACGGAAGCGTTCTGTTCGGCGTTTCCGCACTGAATTCGGACAAACTGACCGCTGCCTCGAACATCCGGATCATGGTGGACAAGCTGGAGGATGCCCCGGATTTTGAGGAGCTGGAGCGGACAATGAAGCTGGTGTACACCAGAAAAATGCTGCAGAACAGCTGGAAATCGGTATATCATGCAGAGACGGCGAAAATAACCGATTTTTCGCTGGAAACGGTAAGGCTGGGCGCCAGAGATGTTGTCAGGCTTGTCTACGAAATTGAACTGAAAAATATCCGGCTGACCTTTGAGGAGGCCGCCGATATTGAAATCAGCCGTCTTACCTTCCGCAATGCCATCTATACCTGGTACGAGGGCTCGGAGCATGTCACCGTCAACGTAACGGATGCGATGGAAAGCCTGCAGCCGAATATCAGCGATGCTGCGGAGAAGCTTGTGAAAAGCATGCGCCCGGCCAAATGAGCCGGATCGGAAAGGACAGAATCCGGATTCTGAGAATTTTGGATTCTGTCCTTTTTACAGATGTCAACTCTGTTTTTCAAAGTGCTCGTTGTAATATTCTTCGGTGAACTGATCAAGAAAGCCCGGATCCAGCTCGCCGAACTGCTTTGTGATAATTTCTTTGAACTCCGACATCCGGTTGAGGAAATTGACCTCGTCCGAGGATCCCTCCTGATCAGCGGCGCAGAGACTCTCCAGCGTCAGGTTTTTTTCAAGCCAGCAGGTAAGCTCTCTGATAAAATTTTCTTCCTGCACCGCCTCCTCCTTGGCGCGTGCGGCACGGCGGAAGCTGTCGATGCCGATCACCAGAAAAGCCAAAAAGAGAACCGAGATAACAACGGCGGAAACCGTGGAAAAATACCGGAATACCCCGGCCCAGTGCAGTATCATAACAATAATGCCCAGGACGCCGAACACGGTAAAGGTGACGCCGGAAGAACGGTAGTCGGCACTTTTTTCCGCCCTGGATACATAGGAGCCCTTGGAAGACTGGGAGATAGCTTCAAGAAGCGCCTTTTCAACTTCGTCCTCCTCCGGGGCATCCTGTTTTGAGGAGGCGTCCCCGGCAGAGCTTTCGTCCTCCGCGCCTTCTGCACCGTCTTCTTCCTGTGAAAAATCCTCTTTTGAAAAATCCTCTTTTTCCGTTAATCTGTCTCCGCCCTCCGGAACACCGTCGCCGGGAGTTTCATCCGGTTTGCCGGACAGCTCCGGTTCGATCATTTCTTCTGTGCTGCTGTCTGTTTTTCTGCTTTTTTCCAGTGCCGCTGCCAGCTTCTGTTCATATTCCGCCGTTACCTCCACTGTATAGAAAGCAGAAAATGCTTTTTTCGCCTGCTTTAATTTCCTCTTCGGAACGAGTACGGAAAACGCCCCGCTCTGTGCATCCTCTTTTAGTTGTGCCGTAATGCCGGAGTATTCCAGATAGGCGGCAAGTTTTTTTGCATCCGCTTCCTCGTCCAGGCTGACAAGCAGCTCCGTTTCCTCCGTCTCTTCGCTCAGGGATTCCGTCAAAGCCGTTTTGCAGTCCGGGCAGAAGGCGATCCCTTCCCGATACTCATTTTTACAGATTGGACACCACATACCGGCGCCTCCTTTCAATAAGTTTTCCCGGTTTATTATAACTGCCGCGCGCCTTTTTTTCAAGATAAGCTTTCGGAACCTGCAAAAGTATGATAGAATGTCCCTGAAACGCGCGCGGTTTTGAGGCCCGGCCGAACCCGGCAGCCGCAGAAGCAGCCCGGCTTAGGGCGCCGTGCGGACGCTGCAGGAGGAGCGGGAGTGCGCGGGAAAGGGGTACAACAATGAGAAAACTGGCATTGCCGGACGATATATTGCTTCGCATAGAGAAGCCCGCCCGCTATATCGGAGGCGAGATCAATTCCGTTATGAAGGACAGGGACAGGATTGATATCCGATTCTGCATGTGCTTCCCCGATGTGTATGAGGTCGGGATGTCTCATCTGGGCATACAGATTCTGTACGATATGTTCAACCGGCGCGAGGATACCTGGTGCGAACGCGTCTACTCGCCGTGGATGGATCTGGATCCGATTTTAAGGGAGCGGGATATTCCGCTGTTTGCGCTGGAATCACAGGACCCGGTAAGGGATTTTGATTTTCTCGGCATCACGCTCCAGTATGAAATGTGCTATACGAATATTCTGCAGATCCTGGATCTGTCCCATATTCCGCTGTATGCCGCCGAGCGCGGCGAGAATGATCCGATCGTGATCGGAGGCGGGCCGTGCTCATACAATCCGGAACCGATCGCTGATTTCTTCGATTTTTTCTATATCGGCGAGGGCGAAACGGTGTACGGTCAGGTGCTTGACGCCTATCTGGAAAACAGAAAATGCGGCGGCACGCGCGCGGATTATCTTGCCAGGGTGGCGGAAATCGAAGGGATGTACGTACCCTCGTTTTATGAGACGGCTTACCGCGGGGACGGGACGATCGCGTCGTTTGTGCCGGTTCACCCGGCCGCAAAGCCGGTGATCCGGAAACAGGTGGAAATGAGCCTGAGCGATACCTTCTACCCGGAAAAGCCGATTGTGCCGTTTCTGCGCCCGATCCAGGATCGCGTTGTGCTGGAGATCCAGCGCGGCTGCATCCGCGGCTGCCGCTTCTGTCAGGCCGGCATGCTTTACCGCCCGATCCGCGCGCGCGATATCGGGTTTTTAAAGGAGCGCGCGAAAAAGATGATCGAGAATACCGGGCAGGATGAGATCACCCTGAGTTCTTTAAGCTCGAGCGACTATAAGGAACTGCCGGAGCTTGTCTATTATCTGATCGATGAATTTGACCGCCAGAAGGTTAATATTTCCCTGCCGTCCCTGCGCATTGACGCATTTGCGCTGGATGTGATGAGCAAGGTACAGGATATCCGCAAGAGCAGCCTGACCTTCGCGCCGGAGGCCGGATCGCAGCGCATGCGCAACGTGATCAACAAGGGACTCAGCGAGGAGAATATCCTGCGCGGCGCATCGGACGCGTTCCGCTCCGGCTGGAACAAGGTCAAGCTCTATTTTATGCTCGGGCTTCCCACGGAAAGGGAGGAGGATATCCGGGAGATCGCAGAGCTGTCCGACCGGATTGCGGGGGTTTATTACTCGCTTCCGAAGGAGGAGCGCAGCGGTAAAGTGCAGATTGTGACAAGCACCTCCTTTTTTGTCCCGAAGCCGTTTACGCCGTTCCAGTGGGCTGCGATGAGCACGGAGGAGGAATTTCTGGCAAAGCAGCGGATTGTCAGCGCGCGCCTGAAGGAGCTTCCGAACGCGCGCAGCATCCGGTACAACTGGCATGATGCTGATGTCTCCGTGATGGAAGGCATTTTTGCGCGCGGGGACCGGCGGCTTTCCCGTTCCATCCATGATGCCTACCGGGCCAGCTGCGTCTATGACGCGTGGACGGATTATTTCAAATATGATGTATGGAAAGAGGTCTTCCGGAAAAACGGCGTCGACCCCGGTTTTTATACGAGCAGGGAGCGCGGCGTGGATGAGATTTTCCCGTGGGATTTTATTGATGCGGGTGTAACGAAGGAATTTCTCCGGCGCGAATATCAGAAGGGGATTCAGGAAGTTGTTACGCCGAACTGCCGGAAGGCGTGCGCGGGCTGCGGTGCAAACGTATTTCACGGCGGTGTCTGCTATGAGGAGCGGAAGGAGGATGCGGAATGAATGTTCGAATCAAGTTTTCCAAGTACGGGCCGGCAAAATTTATCGGGCATCTCGATGTTGTCCGCTATTTTCAGAAGGCGTTCCGGCGTTCGGGGCTGGAGGTGGCCTATTCTGCCGGCTTTAATCCGCACCCTCTGCTGTATTTTGCGGCGCCGCTCGGGCTCGGGGAAACGAGCGACGCGGAATATATGGATGCGGAGCTGCTTTCGGATTATCCCCTTCCGGAAATTGTAAGCCGCCTGAACGCCGTGATGGCGGAGGGATTTTTTATCCGGGCCGCCGCGGCCCTGCCGCAATGGAAGCCGAACGAGAAAAAGGAATCCATTATGTCCCTGACCTCCTGTGCGGATTACATGGTGTCCGTAAAGGATATGGACGCAGAGCAGAACGGCGTTCGCAAACCTTATTCCGAGTGGCTTGCCGGGCTTTGCAGGGAAATGGGTGAGTTTCTCGGCGACGCGGAAATCATTGCGCAAAAGGCCGCAAAAAAGGGTACGCGTCCGGTCGATTTAAAGCCGATGATTTTTGCCTGGGGGAATTCGCCGGAGGAAATTTGTGCGTCGGACGCCGGGCTCAGTCATGCGGATCGATACAAGAACGGGCTGCGCCTGTTTTTCCGGCTGGCGAGCGGCAGTGTGGACAATCTAAAGCCCGGACTGATTATGGAGACTTACTGTAAAAAATACGGACTTCCGTATCTGGAGAGCGCGCTTCAGTTTCACCGCATGGAGACCTACTGCGATCTGAGTCTGAAAGATATGAACCAGGAGCAGGAGCGCGCTGCGATCGACGCGGGGGAGCGGCGGAGGAAGTTTGTTCCGCTGCTGCGGGTGAATACTCTGCCGGAGGGCTGCGGGGATGATGACAGAATATAAGCTGCTGATTACAATGCTGCGCAGAAAGCTGGTATCCGTGCTCTGGGACGGAAAAAGGCCGGTGCAGTGGACGGCCGACGAAGATGCGGCCGGCTGTCTGCTGCGCCCGGGCGGAATTTATGTCGGAAGAATAAAAAATATTGTCAGAAATATAAATGCTGCCTTTGTGGAGATTGCGGAAGGGCAGATGTGCTATCTCTCTCTGGAGCACAGCGGGCGGGCCATGCTCTGCGGTGCTCCCCATGCCGACGGGCAGCTTCACGCGGGGGATATGCTGATCGTTCAGGTGGAGCGGGAAGCGATCAAGACCAAGCAGGCCGCCGTGACCGCCGCCTTTAATCTCTCCGGAAAATATGCCGTGCTGGTGCATGGAAAGTCCATGGTCGGCGTGTCCTCAAAAATCACGGAGACGAAGCGGCGGGAGGAGCTGAAGGAGTTTTTTTCCGGACTGCTGAGGGAGGACTTCGGCTGGATCGTACGCACGAACGCCGCTGCCGCCTCTGCGGAGGAGCTTGCCTGCGAGGCGCAGGAGCTGCTTGCCCGCTATGAGAGCATTGCGGCACACGGAATACACCGGGCGGCGTTTTCCGTGCTGGAAGAGCCGGAGCCGCCCTGGCTTGGATTTCTGAGAGAAAGCTACGCCGGGCAGATTGGTGAAATTCTCACCGACATTCCTGCGGTTTACACTAAGCTTGCCGAGCGTCTTGCGGGCCTTTATCGGCCGGCGCTTACGCTCTGCGGCGAGGGCGGCTCGCTTGTGCGCCAGTATTCGCTGGAGAGGCATCTCTCGGATGCCCTGAATCCGAGAGTATGGTTAAAGAGCGGCGCCAGCCTTGTGATCGAGCCGACGGAGGCCCTGACCTCCGTCGACGTCAACACGGGACGGGCGGTGAGGGAACGCGGGCGCAGGGAAGAGCATTTTTTGCAGATCAATCTGGAGGCTGCCGGGGAGATTGCGCGCCAGATACGCCTGCGAAATCTCTCTGGAATTATTATCGCAGATTTTATCGGAATGGAGAAGGAGGAAAACCGGCAGAAACTGCTTGCGCGGCTTCGGGAATATCTGGCGCAGGATCCGATCCGCACGGTGCTGGTTGATATGACGCCGCTGCAGCTGGTGGAGATTACGCGCAAAAAGGTGCGGCGTCCCATCTGTGAGGAATTTCGCGAAAGCGGCGGGGAAAGCGGACGGGGAGACTGATATGGTTAAAACAAATGCAATGCGCCTGCTTGCGCAGGCCGGAATTCCGTACGAAGTGATCGAGTATGAGGCGGATGAGGAGAATCTTGCCGGCGTACATGTGGCGGAGCAGACGGGTCTGCCGGCGGAACAGGTGTTTAAGACGCTGGTTGCGCGCGGCGAAAAAAAGGGCTGTCTTGTTTTCTGCATTCCGGTCGCACAGGAGCTGGATCTGAAAAAGGCTGCGCAGGCGGTCGGAGACAAAAAAATCGAGCTCGTCCATGTGAAGGAGCTGCTTGGGCTGACCGGATATGTGCGCGGCGGATGTTCACCGGTGGGAATGAAAAAGCACTTCCCGACATATTTTGATGAGACCGCTGTTTTATTTGATAAAATTGCCGTCAGCGCCGGAGTGCGCGGCGCGCAGCTCTATCTTTTGCAGGAGGAGCTGGTCAGATATGTTGGTGCAGAATACCTGGATTTGACGGTCGATTAAGGGACGGATAACGGGAGATTTTATTTTATATGCTTATTTTGCTTGCTTTTTCGCAGGAATTGTAATATTATCAGTCATGTAATTGATCTTAAAGCATTTGCAAAGGGAGGCCATTATGGCAGGAAGACCAAGAAAGACTGCAGTTACGAAGGATGAGAAGGTGCCGGCTACTTCGGCGTCGCAGAAGGCTTCAGAGGAGAAAACAGAGGAGAAAGCAAAGCAGGTGACGGAGGCGGGCGGCGCAGATATGCCGTCGGAGGCGGAGGCAAAGAAAGCCGAGCCGAAGAAGCCGGGAAGAAAGCCTGCTGCGAAAAAACTTGAGGAGGCCGGAACCGCCGTGAAGGCCGCGGCAGAGAAAGTGGAAAAGACGGCAAAGAACGCCGCTGCCAAGGCGGAGAAGAAGGCTTCGGAGACGGCAAGAAAGGTGACGGCCGCGGCAAAAAAAGCGATGGCGGCGGATACCTATATTGTTGTGCAGCATGCCGGCCGCGAGATCAGTCCGAAGCAGCTTCTGGACAATGCAAAGGCAGCATGGCTTGCGAAGGGAAATAAGGAATCGGAGTTCAAGAGCATCGAGCTCTATATCAATGTTGATGAGAACCGTTATTATCCGGTAATCAACGGGGAGGAGCAGGGCGGTTTCGAGATCTGAGACAGGTCTGTTTCGGAATCCGTTTGAAAAGCAGGGAACGCTGTTTGGCGGTTTTGAAACCGCCAAACAGCGTTCCCTGCTTTTCAAATTTCCGGCATTCCGGCCCCGGGGCATGCCATTACACCGTCGTTTGGCCGCGGAAATGTTTTCTGCCGGTCAGTAGTGGGAAGGCAGGCCGGCCATGCGGCAGCACGCAAGTACGGTGTCAGAGAGGGAGGAATATCCGTTGTAGCAGACAAGCCCGCAGCTGACGCTGTATTTTTCCGGCGGATCGCTGCGGATCAGCTGAAGAAATTTGCGGGCGGCCGCCTCTGCCCTGTCCCTGTCCGTCTCCGCCAGCAGGCACATAATCTGGTTGTTGTCAAGCCTTGCAGCAAGGTCCGTCAGACGGCAGGCCTGGCGGATCGTATCGGCCAGATGACAGAGGCAGGCCTCCCGGTGTCCGCCGTCCCCGCAGTGTATCTGAAAGGACAGAAGGGTGAACGGGTTGTGATACCGGCGGTTGCGCTCCACTTCGCGCGCCGCCTCGGCGAAAAAGCCGTCCTCGTTCAGAAGGCCGGTCAGGGCGTCCGTGCGATCCTGTGCGGAAAGGAGAAATGCCTGTTCCGCGTTCTGGAAATTTTCCCGCTTCATCCGCCGGTACTGGCTGGTCTGGGCGTAGACATTTCCGAGTCCAAGACAGACCTTCCAGCAGTCCGTATCGTAGGTTACATATTTTCGCAGCGTCTCGGTTGTAATCTCCAGATTTTTTTTGTTCAGATCCGTGACATCCGTCTCAAATTCTGCTACATGGAAATAGGAAATATTTTCCAAATTAATACTGCCGAGCGTGCGCACATACCGGATTTTGTATTCCTGCATTTCATAGCAGCCGCTGACTGCCGTGCGCCAGTCCGTAAAATCGCGGAGGGAAATATTTGTGCGATCCTGAGCGGATAGTCTTGAATAAGCGCTGCTCCAGTCCTTGAGAAACAGGGCCCGGAAATAGTCGTCGAGCACATGCTCCGCGGATGCCTCCTTATTTTCCGGCGTGTCGTGATACGGCTTCGGCGCAGGCTGGATAAACTGCGCGCGCTCCGAAAAATTCTCCAGCCAGGCGCGGTGGTAAATGCTGCGGTAATTCCCGTCGGAAAGCGTGCGGAAGGCCTCCTCGGCTTCGGCTCGTTCCGCGCTGCCGGGCGGCAGTGTTTTTGAAAGGCTCTCGAAGGCGGCCCGGATCACCTCTGCGGAGGCGTCGTAATGAACCTGCAATATTTTATAGTAATCTTTAAAATTCTGATCGTTCATAGCTCCCTCTTTTCATTTTCTGCCCGTTTCGATTCGGAAAATAATGACAATGCCATTATACCGCACAGCCGACGGCTTGTCATTTTTTTTATTTCTTTTTGACGATTTTTTTCTTGACAAAGTAGTTTCCATCCCGTATACTATCGCCTGTAAAGAAAAAAGCTTTACAGGTGGTGCTTCGCGATGGGCGAGAAGGAGCGCTGCCGGGCACAGGTGCCGTCCACGGCGGATTTGCCGGATGAAAGGCTCAGGGAGGTATACGAGCTGTCCATTCTGTACGATTTTTACGGCGAGCTGCTCGGCGGACATAAAAAGAAAATTTTTGAGGATTATGTGCTGAATGATCTTTCGCTGGCAGAAATTGCCGACGAGGCAGGCATCAGCAGGCAGGGCGTGCACGACGCGGTGAGGCGCTGCAGCCGGGCCCTGCGGGAGTACGAGGAAAAGCTGCGGCTGGTGCAGCGGTTCGATCGTGCTAAGAAGCATATCGCTGATATCCGTCAGATTTCGGAGGAGGCCGTCCGGACCGGATCGCTGGAGCGCGTCCGGGAGATTGCGGGCTTGTCCGAGCAGCTGTTAAAAGAATTATAACGGTCTGTTGGAAAGATATAAATCAGCGCCGCGGGGGAGCCTGCGGTACGCGGGGGTGGAAGCATGGCATTTGAGAGCCTTTCGGAAAAACTTCAGAATGTGTTTAAAAATCTCCGCGGCAGGGGAAAGCTTACGGAGGCCGATGTTAAAACGGCGCTCCGGGAGGTAAAGATGGCCCTGCTCGAGGCGGATGTCAATTTCAAGGTTGTCAAAAACTTTGTGAGCTCGGTTCAGGAGCGCGCCGTCGGCGAGGAAGTTCTTTCGAGCCTGACGCCGGGTCAGATGGTAATAAAAATCGTAAATGAAGAAATGATCCGCCTAATGGGCGACGAGACGACGGAGCTTTCGCTGAAGCCGGCAAACGAGATTACGGTTCTTATGATGTGCGGTCTTCAGGGAGCCGGCAAGACAACGACCGTGGCAAAGCTCGCCGGGAAATTCAAGGCAAAGGGCAGGAGACCGCTGCTTGTCGCCTGCGATATCTATCGTCCGGCCGCAATCGAGCAGCTGGAGATAAACGCGAAAAAGCAGGGAGTTCCCGTGTTTTCCATGGGAACGAATCACCGGCCGGCGGACATTGTTCAGGCGGCGATGGAGCACGCGAAGAAAAACGGCAATAATATTGTTATGATTGATACCGCCGGACGGCTCCATATCGACGAGGGCATGATGGAGGAGCTTGTGCAGATTAAGGATGCCGTCTCCGTCGATCACACGATCCTCACCGTCGATGCGATGACCGGACAGGATGCCGTCAATGTTGCGGAAACTTTCAATGCCCGGATTGAGATTACCGGCGTAATTCTCACGAAGCTCGACGGCGATACCCGGGGCGGCGCAGCTCTCTCGATCCGCGCGGTTACGGGAAAGCCGATTCTGTATATCGGAATGGGCGAGAAGCTATCCGACCTAGAGCAGTTTTATCCCGATCGCATGGCTTCGCGGATTCTCGGCATGGGAGACGTGCTGACGCTGATCGACAAAGTTCAGGCGGACTATGACGAGGCGAAGGCCCGTGAGCTGGAAAAGAAAATTAAAAAAGCGGAGTTCGACTTCAATGATTTCCTTGATCAGATGCAGCAGATGAAGAAGATGGGCGGCGTCGCGGAGATTATGAAGATGCTTCCCGGCGGCATGATGGGCGGCGCAAAACTGGATGATGACGCACTTGGCGAGAGCGAGGTCGCGATGAAAAAGATGGAAGCGATTATTTTTTCGATGACAAAAAAGGAGCGCTCCAATCCGGAAATCATCAATCCGCCGCGCAAAAAAAGGATCGCCGCGGGCGCCGGCGTCGATATCAGTGAGGTCAACCGCGTGATGAAGCAGTTTGAACAGTCCAGAAAAATGATGAAGCAGATGTCCGGAATGTTCGGCGGAAAGGGAAAGCGCCGCGGTTTCAAGCTTCCATTCGGACTTTGATTTTATGAGCGGGTAATCCTGCGCCGGACTGCCGGCGCGGTGCCAATACAGTTTTACAAAATTCATGGCTAAGGAGGTGAAATATCATGGCAGTAAAGATCAGATTGAAGAGAATGGGTCAGAAGAAGGCTCCTTTCTATAGAATCATCGTTGCAGATTCCAGATCTCCGCGCGACGGCAGATTTATCGCTGAGCTCGGTACCTACGATCCGACGAAGGAGCCGTCCGCTTTTTCCGTAAACGAGGAGGAGGCGAAGAAGTGGCTGAGCAACGGTGCACAGCCTACCGAAACGGTGAACCGCCTGTTCAAGAAAGCCGGTATCGTGAAGTAATTTCGGAGGTGAAAAGTAATGAAAGAACTTGTTCAGGTAATTGCTATGTCACTTGTTGATCATCCGGAAGACGTTGTTGTGACGGAAACTGAAACCGATAAGGCTCTTGTAGTAGAATTGAAGGTTGCGCAGGAGGATATGGGCAAGGTAATCGGCAAACAGGGCCGTATTGCCAAGTCCATCCGCACGGTAGTGAAAGCTGCTGCCGCAAAGGATGAAAAAAAAGTAATCGTGGAAATACTGCAGTAGATCAGAAATCAGAAAACCGCAGTTTTTCGGACTTTTTAATGAAAGCGGTATTGCGGCTGTTTTGCGGCATGCGCCGGTAGACGGATACAGGGATGAAAGAGGCATTCTTCTTTCATCCTTTTTCACTTAAGGGCCGTATTTTATTTTTTGCCTTTCTGCTCTGCGTCCGCCCTTTGGCAGAATTTTGTTTCAGACAGACACAGGCGGGAAGAATTTCAAAGACAGAAAGGAATCGGAAAGGAGGCGGAGCTGTGGAGGAATTTCTCAGGGTCGGCGTGATCACGTCGACGCACGGGATAAAGGGCGAGGTCAAGGTTTATCCGACGACGGACGATGCGGAACGGTTTCTTGCGCTGAAAGAAAAAGAGGTACTTTTGGATACGGGCAGGGAAATGCTTCCGCTTGTGATAGAGAACGTCAGATTTTTTAAAAACCTTGTCATATTGAAATTTCAGGGGATCGACAATATCAATGACATTGAAAAATACCGGGGGCGCGATCTGCTTGTGACGAGGGAAAATGCCGTGCCTCTTGAGGAAGGTGAGTTTTTTATCTGTGACATTATCGGCAGCACGGTGTACGAGGAGGACGGCAGCGTGTTCGGGACGCTCCGTGATGTGATGGAGACCGGGGCGAATAATGTTTTTGTCGTGGAGACCGGGGACGGCAGAGAGGTGCTGCTGCCGTATATTGACGATTGCATCCGGGAGGTCAATGTGGAGGAGAAAAGGATTGTGGCATATATTATGCCGGGGCTGACGGACTGATGCCGGGAAGGGGGAGGCGAAAGCCTTGGACAGAATGAATTTTCATGTGATGACGCTGTTTCCGGAGATGATCGAGCAGGGACTTTCGACGAGTATTCTCGGGCGGGCGATGGAGCGGGGGCTGATTTCACTGAACGCGGTCAATATTCGCGACTACTCCCTGGACAAGCACCGCCGTGTGGACGATTATCCGTACGGCGGGGGTGCGGGCATGGTGATGACGGCAGATCCGGTTGTTCGCTGCTGCCGGGCGATCCAGGAGAAAATTGCCGGGGAGGGAAGGAAAAAGCCGCGCGTAATTTATCTGACGCCGCAGGGAAGAGTTTTCCGGCAGAGCATGGCGCAGGAACTGGCGCAGGAGGGAGAGCTTATTTTTCTGTGCGGGCATTACGAGGGGATAGACGAGCGCGCGCTCGAGCTGATTGTGACCGACCGGGTTTCCATCGGGGATTATGTTCTGACCGGCGGTGAACTGCCCGTTATGGTGATGATCGATGTGATCGCAAGACTTGTGCCCGGTGTGCTCAACAATCAGGAATCCCCGGAATTTGAGACTTTTCACGATAATCTGCTGGAATATCCCCAGTACACGAGACCAGAGCTCTACGAGGGCATGAGGGTTCCGGAGGTGCTTCTGTCCGGGCATCATGCCAGAATCGAGGAGTGGAGGCGCAGGCAGTCCATTCTCCGAACGGACGCAGTGAGGCCGGATCTGATGGAACAGGCTGTTCTGAGCAAAAAAGAGCAGCGTTTTTATCGGGAGATGCGGGATAGAGCAGAGACATGACAAGCAAATGCAAATAAGTAGGGGACTTCCTCAATCCGAAAAAAAGGCTATGACAAAATCGTTTTCCATGATTGACGGTTTGGGATATGACCTTGGAGATTCTGGCAGTTCCCTGGAAAATGGAAATGACGGTTCTTTCTTTGCGGATATTGGAACCGGTCTATTATAAAATTTAGTAATATTTTGTAAAATCATTCGGGTTCATTTTGATATAGAGGTAACAAAAGATGAATGTTTTTCAGAACATTGTTTATACAATAAAGAGAGTGGCAGGGGTATCCAAAAGTATTTTTCTCATGTTGGTGTTGCTTGCCGTTTTTTCTGCTTCCCTGTCGGTGCTGGATTTGTTCATGATAAAATTTTTGTCAGATTATGCTTTTTCGGAGCATTTTGAGCTTTCCGGCCTGATGTTTTATCTGGCGGTTTATGCTTTAGCTGTTCTGGGGTTCCAGTTTCTTAGCAATATCGTACTGCAATTATTTATCAGCTGGTTTGAGGCAAGGCTGAAAGTCAGCACAAATGAGGAGATATACAGGAAAACGCTTGAGCTTGATATTATAAATTACAATGATTCCGGGTTTTATAATAAACTGCACCGTGCCATAAAGGAAAGCGATTCGAGATATTTTTTGGTGCTGATGCAGTTGTTTTCGTTTTTTGTAAGTATGATTACCTTTGTCAGTGTATTTACGATTTACCATGATCCGGTTATTTTGCTGGCAGCGGCGCTGAATGTATTGTATTATATTATTTACTATTTTAAGATGAACAAAAAAGGTTATGAGTTTAATAAAAAGGAAGAACCATATGCAAGGCTGCAGGATTATATGGATCAGGTGTTTTATTTGAGAGAGTACGCGGAAGAGCTGCGTATGACGGAGGGAATCAAGGAAAAATTACTGTTCAAGCTTGAGGATGAGACAGAGCGTTATGTGGAACGCTTTCATATTTATTTAAACAGGATTTCATATCAGAGTATTCTGATGACCACATTTAGCTATCTGATCTTCTGGGTCGTGGGCGTATATGTTTCGGCGCGCCTGCTGGGACATAAAATAACAACGGGAGACTTTCTTGTTATGATAAATGTGGTATCTGTCATGTCTGCGCGTTTGATTGATATACTGAAAATATTGCCGGATATATATCAATCGTGTCTGTATATTCGTGATATCCGCGAAATTCTCGATTATCCTTCGGTTTTCGGGCAGGGCGGAGGAATGGTTTGCAGTGCTTTTCATACCATCCAATTTGAAAATGTATGTTTTAAGTATGATGCACGCTCTGTGTTCGGACTTCACAATCTGAATTTTTCGATTGGCAGAAATGAGATTGTTGCAATTGTGGGTTTCAACGGCTCCGGAAAGTCGACGATGATGGATATATTTATGGGGTTATTGCAGCCGGATGGCGGCGAAGTTCTGTTAAACGGCAGACCGTACGCAGAGTATGATATTCGAAGCGTAAGGAAACTGTTCGGCGCGGTGTTTCAGGATTTTCAGGTATATGAGATTTCGGTTGCTGAAAATATATTGATGCGAAAAATGGAGCTGGAAGAAGACGCCGTGCTGGTGGAGGAGGCTTTGCGCTATGCTGGATTATACGAAAAGGTGTGTGCGTTGGAACATGGTATTCATACGGTCGTATCCGGCGAGGAACATGCAGGTGATTTTTCCGGCGGGGAAAGGCAGAAGTTAGCCATTGCCAGAGCTTATGCCTCCCATGCGCCGATTCTTGTTTTTGACGAGCCGACGAGCGCTTTGGATGTGTATGCTGCGAAATCGTTTTATCATGATTTGCTTCAACTGCGGGAGCTGGGAAGAACTATTGTATTTACAACGCATAAATTATATTATACGATCCGGGCGGATAGAATTCTGTTTGTGAAGGATGGAACGATTTCCGAAGCGGGCAGTCATGAAAGGCTGATGAGTCTGGATAAGGATTATGCGGCATTATATAAAATGCAGGCAGGGGAGCTTTTTGCAGCGGAATGAAACAGAAGGGATTTAGGGTCTTACCGTAAGGTTTATTTTAAACTTTGTACGAACGCAAAAAGGGGAATCAGAGTGAAAACTAGAGAAGTATTTGGTTTAAATCTTGAAATGACAAAGCATCTGATGAAAGCATCTCCAAAATATATTATTGTAAACAGCATAGATACGGTTGTGGGAACGGCAAGCACTGTTTTGCAGATATTGTTTTATCAGAAGCTGATTGATCTGGTAATTTATTCGGAACCGTCCATAGCGAAGATTGCGGTAAGCTTTTTATTGTATTATCTTTTATGCTCTGCAGCGAAAGCGTTCAACCATTGGGTTACGCTTGTGTTTAATGAAAAGGAAAAACGGCGTATTTATTTGTACTATAAGAAAATGATTTACACGGAAAGTGTAAAAAAGAAAATAGAAAAATACAGCTCGGAGACATACCGGAACATGCTGCATAATGCAGTTTATCACAACGGGGATTATCTTTATTCCTTTGCCGTGCAACTGCTTGGCCTGATGTCTTCGGCCATTTCCTTTCTTTCGGTTTTGTATTTGTTTCAGCGCCTGCATTTTATTTTTGTTTTTGCCGCAGTGATCAGTGCGGTGAAAAACTGTGTCTGCAGCAGCAGAGTCAATAAACTGAAGTATGAGATGCATCAGGTCAATATGATGATTGAACGGTGCAACACGTATATTTACAATCTGTTCTATTTTAAAAAGTACATACGTGAATTGAGATTTTATCCGATCGGCAATTATTTTATCAGTCAATATGCGAGATTGAAAGAATTATGGTGGCAGAAAAATAAAAAAATGACAATTCGCCGGGGGTGTGAGGATTTGATCTGCAAAGCAGCAGATTTGCTGATTTATGCCTCAAATGTGGTTGTTTTAATGCTGCTGTTGGTCAGGGGAGAAATAACGGTGGGCGAATTTAGTATGGTGCTTACCAACTTTGTTCTGCTTTCCTCTTATATTGAAAGAATTATTATGTTTTTCCCGGCTGTATGGGACGGCGCGAAATATATGAAGGATATTTCGGATGTTATTCATAGTGAAAACTACTGTTTGAAAGAGGTAAAAAATGAAACGGCTGCAGATGATTCCCAGGGAGCCTGCATCAAATGTGAAAATCTATGTTTTTCTTACGATGGAAAAAATAATGTATTGAACAATGTTACAGCGGTGCTTCCGCTTACGAAAAAGATTGCTGTTGTGGGTGAAAACGGTTCAGGAAAGACAACATTTGTGAAATTGCTGCTGGGCTTATATACCCCGACGGCAGGGACGATCGAATATTGCTGTCCGGACAGGCATATTAAGAATAATATGGAGCTTTTTTCCGTTATGCTGCAGGACTACAGAATCTTTGCGCTGTCTGTCGCGGACAACATCCTGCCCTTTCCGGATGAAAACGGAAAGAAGAGAATAAACGATGCGATATGTTTTTGCGGACTGGAAGAAAAGGTGAGGACATTGCCTCAGGGGGCGGATACGATTTTAACCGGAGAATTCCTTGAGGAAGGGATTTGCTTATCCGGCGGTGAGCAGCAAAAAACAGCGATCGCCAGAGCACATGCAAAGAACCGTCCGGTTTTGATTCTGGACGAACCGTCGGGCAGATTAGATCCGCTTAGCGAACGAAGGCTCATCGAAAAAATTAACCATCTGTCTGCGGATAAGTCGGTGATTCTGGTTACACATAATCTGACATATACAAAAAATGCAGATCTGGTTCTGTATTTTGAGAACGGCGCTATTGCGGAATGTGGTTCGCCGCAGCAGCTGATCAGCTGTAAGGGGCGTTATGAAAAAATGCTTTCAGAGCAGATGAAAAGAATGGAGGCAGAAGCGTGAAAAAAATGATAATAAACAAACAAAAAGCCTTTTGGGCCTTGCCTTGTGTCTGAAAAGTTTACATAATTAAATTATGTAAACTATATGTTTTTCACAAAATACTTGCGGATATTCGTTTTCTATGTTATAATATGGATTTGTGAAATGGATGTTCCGCTGTACATGCCCTGGAAGGGCGCCGGATGACCGGAAGTAGAAAGAACATCGAATAATCAAGGAGGTCGCGAAAATGAACGACATTATCAAAAACATTGAGGCTGCTCAGCTGAAGCAGGAGGTTTCCGAATTCCATGTGGGCGATACCGTAAAGGTATACGCAAAGGTAAAGGAGGGAAACCGCGAGAGAACCCAGGTGTTTGAGGGCGTTGTGGTGAAGAGGCAGAACGGCGGAGCGAGAGAAACTTTTACCGTCAGAAAATCCTCCAACGGCGTCGGCGTGGAGAAGACCTGGCCGCTGCACTCACCGATCGTGGAGAAGATCGAGGTTGTAAGGCTTGGTAAGGTAAGACGTGCAAAGCTTACTTATCTGCGTCACAGAACCGGAAAGGCTGCAAAGGTTAAGGAGCTTGTAAAGTAATTTCATATTACAGAACGGTTTACATCTAGGAGCGAAGCGGTCGAGAATCTCGTCGGTTCGCTCTTTTTGTCATACGGGAAGCCTGTGAAACGGTTTTTATAAAAAATGTTGGAAATGTTCGGAAAATTTGTTATAATGGTAGGAACCTGATTTTTCTGCGGCATTGTTCCGGACGGTTCAGACGGAAAGGAGCATGAACGCAGTATTTTCGGGCGGTGAAAAAACAAAAAAGTTTGAACGAAAAGCACCCTCAAACGCTTCGGCAGATGCGGTCGCGGGCAGGTCGCGGTATGCGCGGGTGAAGCGGGGAATGCCGCAGTGCGGCGGAATGAGAGGACGGATGGATTTTGAAATTGATTACCACAGAAGGAGAAGGCGCAGACGGCAGAAAACATTTCTCAGAAAGGTGATTCTGTGGATTCTGCAGATTGCGGGTGTCGTTTTTCTCGCTTATTTCATAACGAATATTATGCTGGAGAAGACAAGCATGCCGGGAGATTCCATGAAGCCGGCGCTTTCGGACGGCGAGTCGCTGATTATCAATAAATTTGCCTATCTGCTTCGCGGGCCGAAGCGAAATGACGTGATTGTCATAAAGCAGAGCGGACGGGAGCATGATTATTACAGTATTAAACGGGTGATTGCCCTGCCGGGCGAGACCGTGCAGATTGTGGACGGAGCGGTCTATATTGACGGGAAGCCGCTCGACGAAGCGATCAACTGCGAGAAGATCCTGATCCCCGGCCTGGCCAGAGAAGCGCTCACGCTGGAAGAAAACGAGTATTTCGTGCTCGGCGACAACCGGAACAACAGCGAGGACAGCCGCTTCGCAAATATCGGTACGATTGTTGCGGACAGCATTGTCGGCAGAGCGTGGCTGCGGCTCAGCCCGTTCGGCATTGTGAGCAAGCTGAACCTGCGGTCGGACAAGGAGCAGAAATAAGGAAAATTAACGATGGAGGCTGATTATGCAGTATCAATGGTATCCGGGACATATGACAAAGGCCAGGCGCCAGATGCAGGAGGATCTGAAGCTGATTGATGCCGTGATCGAGCTGGTTGACGCGCGCATCCCGTACAGCAGCAAAAACCCGGACATTCAGACTATGGCGGCAAATAAATCGCGGGTTCTCCTGCTGAACAAGGCCGATCTGGCCGATCCGGGAAAAACGGCGGCCTGGAGAGCATATTACGAGGCACAGGGCTATTTTGTTGTGCCGGTAAATTCCAAGACAGGAAGCGTGAAGGTAGTCAACAGCATAATCACGCAGGCCTGCCGGGAAAAAATAGAGCGTGACCGCCGCAGGGGGATTTTGAACCGGCCGCTCCGGGCAATGATCGTCGGCATCCCGAACGTCGGAAAATCGACCTTTATCAATGCATTTGCCGGAAAGGCAATCGCTAAAACCGGAAATAAACCCGGGGTGACGAAGGGAAAGCAGTGGATACGGCTGAATAAATCGGTGGAACTGCTCGATACGCCGGGCATTCTCTGGCCCAAATTTGAAGATCAGGCAGTGGGGCTGCGGATCGCGCTGATCGGCTCCATCAACGATGAGATTCTGGTAACGACCGAGCTGGGATTTGAGCTCTGCCGTTTTCTGACGGCGGAATATCCCGGAGCGGCTGCCGCGAAATACGGCGTGGAAGAATGTGAGGACGGGAATAAGCTGCTTGCCCGCATTGCCGAAAAGCGGGCCTGCCGCAAAAGCGGCGGTGAGCTTGACATCGAAAAGGCCGCCGGGTTTCTGCTGGACGATTTCCGGAACGGGAGGTTAGGGACGATTTCTCTTGAATCTGCACCGCGGGCGGAGCAGAAGAAGACGCCGGCCGGTGCAAAGGAGCAGGAAAAGAAACAGCTTTGAACAGAAAGCAGGGCCGGATGCCGTACACACAGCCTGCTGTTGTGAGAAACAAAAGAAACAGAACGGAGCAGTCATGGAAAAAGAAAAAAGCGAAACGAAAGTCTCAGTCCGAGATATTGCGGCGATGCTGCAGGGAGAGGAATTCCGGGGCCGTACTAAGGAGGAACGCCGCGCGTTCCTGGATCGGCTTGCGGGGGATAACCGCGCCGGCGTGCAGCGCCTGCTCGAAAAATACCGCAGAGAGGAAAAGAAGCTGGCCGACGAAAGAGCACGCATTGAGAAAATGAAGGAATATGAGCTGAAATATGCCGATATCGAGTATATCGCCGGAATCGACGAGGTGGGCCGCGGGCCGCTTGCCGGTCCGGTGGTAACCTGTGCCGTGATCCTGCCGAAGGATTGCCGCATCCTGTATGTCAATGATTCCAAGCAGCTGACAAAGGAAAAGCGGGAGGAACTTTGCGCTGAGATTCTTGCGCAGGCCGTCTCTGTCGGTATCGGGGTGGTACAGCCCGCCCGCATCGACGAGATCAATATTCTTCAGGCGACCTACGAGGCCATGCGGCAGTCCATTGAAAAGCTGTCGCCCGCGCCGGCGCTTCTGCTGAACGATGCGGTGACGATCCCCGGCGTGACAATCCAGCAGGTGCCGATTATCAAGGGGGACGCCAAGTGCTTTGCGATCGCCGCCGCCAGCATTGTTGCGAAGGTAACGCGCGACCGGATGATGACCGAATACGACGTTCAATATCCGGGCTATCAGTTTGCGAAAAATAAGGGCTACGGCTCCGAAGAACATATTGCCGCGCTGAAAAAGCTTGGGCCGTCGCCGATCCACAGAAAAAGTTTTCTCGGAAAGTTTGAGCTTTAAATCTATGATTGCCGGGAGCGGAAACCGGAAGAAAGACAGCATTGCAACACTGCAGCAAATGCGGTATAATACAGAGCAAAGCATTTCGGATATTATGCTCCGCTGATGGAAAGATAAATAAAGATCAGGCGGAAAGTTTTATGGGATACCGAAAATTGTCTCAGGCCTTCCCACGGCTGTATAAAGGCCGGCCGGGAACCTATTGAATGCGCGTCAGCGGAATCCGTCCGATCAAGGTCTGGGATTTCTGCCGCTTCGGGCGGCATTGGGAAAAAACGACTTCTATAGTTTGGATGATTTATAGTTTGGATGATTTCATTTTTTCATTTGGATTATGGAAGGATTCAGAGGAGGGTGCCGACATGCCTCAGGGAAATAATCCTTACGAAAGACACGGGGCTTATCAACAAAAATCCGAAGAGAAGAGAAATGCTGTGATTACGGCCAGCCTGCCGGAGGAGAAACCAAGAACTGCAGTGGCTCTTCAGTATGAGCCCGGGGAATCCGCTCCGCGTATTACGGCAAGCGGGCGCGGCGTGCTGGCGGAGAAGATTATCGAATCCGCGAAAGAGCATGAAGTGCCCGTACACCGGGACGAAAGACTTGCCAATACGCTTTCGCGGCTGGAGGTGGGGGATTTTATTCCTCCGGAACTGTACGAGGTTGTGGCGGAGGTGCTGATGTTTGTGGATCGCCTCGACCGGATTAAGGAGAAGGTTCGGAAAAGCGGAAGCTGAGAGAACGGGAAATAAACCGGAGTGAAAGCTGCCGGCGGAAGCCTGCAGAAAAAAGCAATGCGGTGAAAGGAAAACCGGAGTGAAAGCTGCTAGCGGAAGTCTGCAGAAAAAAAGCAATGCGGCGGAGGGAAATCCCAAAAGGGAGCTGCGGCGGAAGAAAAGGAGGAAGCCCACAGCGGAAACAGGAAAGAGAGAAGTACCAGCGTCCGGGCAAAAGCCGGGCGGTGCGCCGTTCAGCCATCGATATCTCGGCGCTTTGAAGGAGCAGCTTGCGGCGGGGTATTTGGCGGAACGCGGCTATAAAATAATAGAGAAGAATTTTTACAGCCGCTCCGGCGAGATTGATCTGATCGCGCACGAGGGCGGATATCTTGTATTTATCGAGGTGAAATACCGGAGCAGCCGGCGGTTCGGCCGGCCGGAGGAGGCCGTAACGCCGGCAAAGCAGCGGAGCATTATACGGACAGCAAAATATTATCTGCGGCGGCAGGGATTTTCGGAGAATACGCCCTGCCGTTTTGACGTTCTGGCAATCGACGGAGAGGAGCTGCACCTTATACCAAATGCGTTCACCCTGTAATTCAGAGAAAAAATGCGGCGGATACGGCAGTTCAGGAAGGCCGGGCGGCAGCGGCATACCGGGAAAAGCTGAGCAGTACACAGAGCTTTCCCAAAAAGCAGAACAATGCATCTGTGTTTCGGATGCGGATGGAGGCCGAACGGAAATAGGAACATATTAAAGATTGACTGATCTTATGGAGCATATATGGAACGGAAATTAAATAATTATGCAGTATTAAAACAGATTGATGGAACGCCGTGGATCGCATTTTCTGCGTTTGAGCGTTTTCCGGAACTGGTCTGCGGATTTTCTACAAGGCTCGGAGGCGTAAGCAGGGGAATGTTTGCATCCATGAACCTGGGCTTCCGGCGCGGCGACGTGCACGAAAGAGTTATGGAAAATTACTTCCGGCTCGGCCGCAGCATGGGCTTTGATCCGGAGCGGCTTGTCTTTCCGGATCAGGTGCACCGGACGGTGATCCGGCGGGCCGGGGCCGCCGACTGCGGCAAGGGAATTATACATGAACGGGATTATACCGGTGTGGACGGGCATATTACCGATGAGCCTGGCGTGCCTCTTCTGATTTTTACCGCTGACTGCGTGCCGGTTTTTCTTTATGACAGACAGAAAAGGGCGGTGGGGGCGGTTCATGCCGGCTGGCGCGGAACCGTCGGCGGAATAGCCGAGGAGGCCGTGCGCAGAATGACGGAGGAATTCGGCAGCCGTCCGGAGGATATTGCGGCCGTTATCGGGCCGTCCGCCGGGCCGGATTGCTATGAAGTCGGGGAGGAGGTTGCATGCCGGTTCCTGGAGATTTTCGGCGGTGCCAATACCCGGCCGCAGGAGGCAAAATCCGGCGGAAGCGGAAAAGAAAACCGAACAGCGGAATCTTGTATTAACCGACCGGAAATTGTACGGCCGGCCGGCGGTGATAAGGAAGGAAAATACTGGGTTAATCTCTGGGAGGCCAACCGCCGCATGCTGCTTCGGGCGGGACTGAGGGAAGAACATATTGCTGTTTCCGAACTCTGTACAATGTGCAGGCAGGATCTGTTTTTCTCTCACCGTGCGACCGGAGGAAAGCGGGGGAGCATGGCCGGCATTATAATGCTTCGTTAAGATCGGATCCTAACTGCTGTCTGCTGTTTTTAGCTTTTTTAGAAATTTTTTATCTTTTTTAGGAAGTTTAACCGGATTGCTTTATGCTTATTTTGCAGAAAACCGGTAACTTAATGCTTTTATAACTTTTTGCAGGGAAACGAAATGCCGCCTGCCGAAAATCTGCGGCAGGGAAACGAAATGCCGCCTGCCGAAAATCTGCGGCAGGGAAACGGCACGAAAATATTTTCAATATCTTCCGCAGAATTGCACAACAGACTGCTTTTTTCCTGAACAGCCAGGAAGGCCCTTTAATATGGAGAGGTTTTTATGGAACAATATAGAGTGGAAACAATAGATCCGAAAAAAATAAAGAACAGAGTGTTTACCGTTCCGGTACCTGGCTCGAAAAGCGTAACAAACCGGGCGCTTTTGCTGGCCGTACTTGCACAGGGGAAAAGTCTGCTGACCGGCGTGCTCTTCTCCGATGATTCCAGGTATTTTATGGAATGCGTGAAAGAGCTCGGTTTTGAGCTTTCCGCGGATGAAAGAGCGGGAACAGTTTCGGTTTACGGAAATCCGCAGAAAATTCCAAAGCAGGGAACAAGCATTTATGTTGGCAGCGCCGGGACGGCAGCGCGTTTTCTGACGGCATTTCTTTGCCTGTCAGGGGGAGAATATTTTCTTGACGCATCGGAGCAGATGAAAAAGCGTCCGATGGAGCCTCTGCTTCGCAGTTTAAGGGAGCTTGGCGCCGAAATTACCTGTACCGGAGAGGAAGGGCATTTCCCGTTTCGTGTCAGATCAAACGGTACGGCAAAGCAGGAGATTTCCGTTAATATTGACGACAGCAGCCAGTTTTTGAGCGCCCTGCTGATTTCCTGCTGCTTAAGCGGAGACGATTTCACGATTCATGTTCAGGGCAGTCACGGGATGTCCTACATTGATCTCACCACGCGGATGATGGAGGAATTCGGCGTGCATGCGCTGTGCAGGAGGGAGGGCGGCAGGCTGTCCTATTTTGTCACTGGCGGGCAGTCCTACCGCGGAAGGGAATACGCGGTGGAGCCGGATATTTCCGCGGCATGCTATTTCTATGCTATGGCGATGCTGCTCGGCGTCCGCATTACAGTAAAGGGCGTGAAACGGGATACCATGCAGGGAGACATCGCATTTCTTCAGGTGCTTGAACAGATGGGCGGTACGCTGCAGGAAACAAAGGACGGAATCGCCCTGACCGGGCCGGCGGACGGGAAGCTGCGCGGGGTGGAGGCGGATATGCACGCCTTTTCCGATCAGGCGCTGACGCTTGCGGCGCTTGCGCCGTTCGCCGGTCAGCCGACAACGATCACGGGCATCGGGCATATCCGGGGACAGGAATGCAACCGCATTGCGGCGATCTGTACGGAGCTGGGAAAGCTGGGCGTTTTTTGTGAAGAGTTTCCGGACGGAGTGCGCATCGACCCGGCACATTCCGATATCCACGGCGGCACCGTTCACACCTACGAGGATCACCGCGTGGCAATGAGCTTTGCCCTGATCGGCCTGCGCGTCCCGGGCATTGTGATCGACAATCCGTCCTGCTGCCGCAAAACCTTTGAACATTATTTTGATCTTTTCGGCGCAGTGTGCCGGGAAATGAAGCAATGATTTGGGGTAAATTAGAATAATCGGACGATAAATTCGATTAGAAAAATTGGAACCAGACAAACAGCGGGAGCCCGTGGGGGTATCCGGAGGAATTGATGAAGGCGGCGGAGGAATCCGCAGCCGTAAATCCGCCCGGGCAGGCGACTGCGGGATTTTATTTATGAAGGAACATACAATGACCGGAAAAAATAACAGCCATCATCATATTATTAAAACCGTGGAAAAGGGCAGCATCGCGGAGGCGCTGGAGCTTGCTCCGGGCGACGAGCTTCTGCGCATCAACGGCAAAAGAATAGAGGATGTATTCGATTATCATTACCTGATCAACGACGAATTTCTCACCTTGCTTGTCCGCAGACAGAACGGGGAGGAGTGGGAGCTTGAAATTGAAAAGGAATTTGAGGACGATCTCGGGATCGGTTTTGAGGAAAGCCTGATGGATTCCTACCGTTCCTGCCGGAACAAATGTATTTTCTGCTTTATTGACCAGATGCCTCCTGGAATGCGGGAAACCCTATATTTTAAGGACGATGATGCAAGATTGTCGTTTCTTCAGGGGAATTATATTACTTTGACGAATATGAGCGATGCCGATGCGGATCGAATCTGCTTTTACAAGCTGTCCCCGATCAATATTTCGATCCATACAATGAACCGTGAGCTGCGCTGCAAAATGCTGAACAACCGTTTTGCCGGCAGCGCGCTGGACAAGCTGAAAAAATTTTATGAGGCCGGCATTTCAATGAACGCGCAGATCGTGCTCTGCAAGGGGATCAACGACGGGGAGGAGCTGGATAACAGCCTGCGGGAGCTTTCCGGATATCTGCCGCAGATGGCTAGCGTATCCGTGGTTCCCGTCGGACGGACGAAATATCGGGAGGGGCTGTATCCGCTGGAGAAATTCGGGCGGGAGGATGCGCTGCGGGTAGTAAGGCAGCTTACCGCCTGGCAGGAGCGTTTTCTCGCGGAGCACGGCACGCGCTTTGTCCACGCGAGCGATGAATGGTTTCTGACGGCCGGTCTTCCGATCCCGGAGGCCGCCTGCTACGAGGGCTATCAGCAGCTGGAAAACGGCGTAGGCATGGTGCGTCTGCTGATGGATGAGGTGGAAGAGGCGCTGAACGGCATGGCAGGGGACGGCCGGGACAGCGAAGTTTCGATTGCCGCGGGAACGCTGATTGCTCCGGTGCTTGAGCAACTGGCCGGACGCGTCAGGCAGAAATTTCCCAATGTTTCGGTGCGCGTTTTTCCGATCGTCAATCACTTTTTCGGGGAGGATATTACGGTATCGGGTCTTGTGACGGGGACGGATCTGATGGAACAGCTGAAGGGAATGCCGCTGGGCAGCCGCCTTTTGCTGCCGTCGTCCATGATCCGTCAGGAGGAAAGGGATTTTCTGGATGATTATACCATCGAACATGTACAAACTACTTTACAAACAGAGATTCGTATTGTAAAATCAGATGGAATATCTTTTGTAAGCGCGATAATTGACCCGTAATCACTTTCGGGAAAAATGGAGGCAGATATGAGCAGACCTGTTGTTGCCGTTGTCGGACGCCCGAATGTGGGAAAGTCAACATTGTTCAATGCTCTCGCAGGGGAGCGGATCTCGATTGTCAAAGATACGCCGGGCGTGACGCGGGATCGCATTTATGCGGATGTTACCTGGCTGGACAAGCAGTTTACCATGGTCGATACCGGCGGGATTGAGCCGGAGAGCCGGGATATGATGCTCACGTACATGCGGGAGCAGGCACAGATCGCCATCGACACGGCGGATGTGATCGTTTTTGTCACCGATGTGCGCCAGGGGCTTGTGGATGCGGACGGCAAGGTGGCCGACCTGCTCCGGCGCTCCGGAAAGCCGGTGATTCTGGCGGTCAACAAGGTGGACAGCTTCGAAAAATTCATGCCGGATGTATATGAGTTTTACAATCTTGGCATCGGTGATCCGATCCCGGTGTCCGCCGCCTCCATGCTCGGCTTCGGTGATCTGCTGGATGCCGTTGTGGCGCATTTTTCTCCGGGGGCAGCACAGGAGACCGAGGACGAGAGGCCGCGCGTTGCAGTTGTGGGCAAACCGAACGTCGGGAAATCCTCAATTATCAATCGTCTGCTCGGCGAAAATCGTGTGATTGTCTCGGATATTGCCGGGACAACGCGGGATGCCGTTGACACGGCAGTAACCTGGCAGGATCGCGAATATGTATTTATTGACACGGCCGGACTGCGCAGAAAGAGCAGGATCAAGGAGGAACTTGAGCGCTTCAGCATTATCCGAACGGTTTCGGCGGTGGAGCGCGCGGATGTCGTTGTCGTCGTAATTGACGCTGCCGAGGGCGTGACGGAGCAGGACGCAAAGATTGCCGGCATCGCGCACGAGCGCGGCAAGGGTATTATCATTGCCGTGAATAAATGGGATTCCATCGAAAAAGATGATAAAACCATCAACCGGCATACTGAAAAAATCAAGGAGATCCTTTCCTTCATCCCCTATGCGGAAATCCTGTTTATTTCCGCAAAAACGGGGCAGCGCATCACAAAGCTGTTTGATTTGATCGAGGTCGTGATCCAGAACAGAAGCCTGCGCATCCAGACGGGCGTGCTCAACGAGATTTTAATGGAGGCTACGGCGCTGCAGCAGCCGCCGTCCGACAAGGGAAAGCGCCTCCGCCTCTACTATATCACGCAGGTTGCCGTAAAGCCGCCGACCTTTGTGATTTTTGTGAACGACAAAGAACTGATGCATTATTCCTATACGCGCTATGTTGAAAACAAGATCCGCGAGGCCTTCGGATTTTCCGGGACCTCACTGAAATTTATTATACGCGAGCGCAAGGAAAATGCGTGAGCCGGGCGGATGGCCGGCACATAAATAGGGCAAACAAATAACACGGCATCATATATGGACGGTGATCGGAAATATTTATCGAGGTGAAATTTTTGGGAGGCTGCAAATCATGGTTTGGCGAATTATAGTATGCCTGCTCTGCGGGTACGGCTTCGGCTGCATATCGACCGGATATATTGTCGGCAAGATGAATCATGTGGATATCCGCGAATACGGAAGCGGAAATATCGGGACGACGAACACGCTGCGCACCCTGGGGAAAAAAGCGGGGGCAATCACCTATATCGGCGATGTGCTCAAGGCGATGGTGCCGATGCTTCTGGCGCGCCTCGTTATTTTCAAGGAGCTTTCCTACGCGGATCTGCTCGGACTCTATGTCGGACTCGGCGTGGCGATCGGGCATAATTTTCCGTTCTGGCTGCATTTCAAGGGAGGCAAGGGTATCGCAGTGACATCCGGCGTAATGGCTGCGCATGATCCGCTTGCGATCCCGCTCTATCTGGTCTCGTTTGTGATCAGTGTTGCCGTCACAAAATATGTTTCGGTTGGCTCCCTGGTGATTGTGACATTATTTCCTGTATGGATTGCTGTTATGGATCATAATAAGCCGCATTTTGTACATACGCTGATTGTAAGTATTGTTTTTACAGCGTTGGCATTCCTGCGGCACAGACAGAATCTGATCCGTCTGAAAAACGGGAATGAAAATAAGATCGGCCAGAAGGTAAAGGTCGAGAAGGATGAGGTTTGAGAGGAAACCGGAAAGGGGTATGCTTATGAATCGTGTTACCGTGCTGGGCGCCGGCACCTGGGGAACGGCGCTGTCAATTCTGCTCTGCAGGAACGGCCATGAGGTCAGTCTCTGGTCAAAGCTGGAAAGGGAGGTTGCCGCCCTGAACGAAAACCGCGAGGTTATCCCGAATCTTCCCGGGGCAAAGCTTCCGCAGGAAGTGAGAGTGACCGGCAGCCTGGAGGAGGCCCTGAGCGAGCCGGATCTGGTTGTGTTCGCGGTGGCGTCCCCCTACGTCAGAGAAACGGCAAAGCTGTCCGCACCCCTTATCCGGCCCGGACAGATTGTTGTCAATGCGGGGAAGGGCATTGAGGGGAGTACGCTGGAAACGCTGACGCATGTTATTATGGATGAGCTTCCGGAGGCCGACGTCGCGGTGATGTCCGGTCCGAGCCATGCGGAGGAGGTTTCCCGCGGAATCCCAACGACCTGCGTGGTCGGAGCTTCCACAAAAGAGACAGCCGTCTTTATTCAGGATATTTTTATGTGTGAGTTTTTCCGGGTTTATACCAATCCTGATATCAGCGGAATCGAGCTGGGCGGCTCCATTAAAAACGTGATTGCGCTCGCGGCGGGCGTGGCCGACGGTCTCGGCTTCGGGGACAATACCAAGGCGGCGCTGATGACCCGCGGGATCGCGGAAATCACGCGGCTCGGAATCGCAATGGGCTGCCGCGCCGATACCTTTTCCGGGCTTTCCGGCATCGGAGACCTGATTGTAACCTGCACAAGCCGGCACAGCCGCAACCGCAACGCGGGCTATCTGATCGGGCAGGGCCGCACGCCGGACGAGGCGATGAAGGAAGTCAACCAGGTGGTGGAGGGCGTATACTGCGCTAAGGCGGCACTGGCGCTGTCGAAAAAGTATCATGTTCAGATGCCGATTATCGAGCAGGTGAATCTTGTGCTTTTTGAGGGAAAGGATCCGCGGACTGCAGTTTCTGATCTGCTTCTGCGCGGCAGAACAACGGAAAACGGTTCGATGGAATGGTGATTCCGCACACAGAGTGATTACAGCAGTTTTTCAGATGTCAGGTAATTTTTACATTTTGCTTACTTTGCAGCTGCCTTCCGCTTTCAACACAGGCATGGGCGCAGGAAGGAAAATTCAGCAGAATCTTGACGGATTTTATGGAGTCCGGTAAATAATTCAGCAGAGTTTCTCTTCTGTGGCCCGGCAGTTTTTTGTAAGGCAGTGCCGCTTTATAATATGGAAGCGGCAGAGAAGGAGAGGAAAAGGATATGAAAAGATTAAAGAAATTACTGGCCGGCCTTTGCATGGCGGCTCTTGTGGTTTTGACAGCAGCAGGCTGCGGCAGCGATAAGCCGTACAAAACAGTGCAGGATTACCTCGATGACAATTCGGATGATATGAAAGCAGCCGAGGAGGCGACGAAGGGCACCGGTATGACGATGAAAATTACCGCCGATGGCAGCAAGCTGGTTTATACTGTTCAGTACGAAACACAGCTTCCGGTGGATGAAACCAACAAAGATGCGCTTAAAGGAGAGTTTGAGACTGCGATGGAAGGACAGAGATCCAGCCTGGAAAGTACCCTTGATGAGCTGAAAAAGCAGATTGAGGACGAGAATGTCTCCATTGTTTTCTCTTATCTGAATGCGGACGGAACCTTGCTGTACAGCGACGAAATTAAGTAAACCCGGCGGGAAAACCGGCGGACAGCTGCCGGACGGCAGGGCAGAGCAGCGAAATGTAAAAATTACCCGACATCTGAAAAAATTGCTTGACATCATAAAAATTCTAAGTTATACTGTTTTAGTGTGCCGCACAGCGAGGTTATAAGCACCGTCCATGGACGGGCACCGCAGCTGGCGAGTAATGATAATAGGAGGTGCCGAATGTACGCGATTATAGCAACAGGCGGTAAGCAGTACAAAGTAACCGAGGGCGATATCATTAGAGTGGAGAAGCTTGGAGCGGAGAAGGATTCCGTTGTATCCTTTGACCAGGTGCTTGCAGTGAACAACGGCGAGCTTAAAATCGGAAACCCGACGGTGGCCGGTGCAACTGTTTCTGCAACTGTCATCGAAGAGGGCAGAGGACGCAAGGTTATCGTTTACAAGTATAAGAGAAAGACCGGATATCACAAGAAAAACGGACACAGACAGGCTTATACGAAGGTTAAGATTGACAAAATCAATGCTTAATCCCTGCGGGATATGATTCAGATATCCTTATACAGGGACGGCTCCGGCAGGATATGCGGCTTTCGCTGCGCCGGACATGCCGGCTATGCGGAAAACGGCAGTGATATCGTATGTGCGGCGGTTTCCGCGCTCGCGATGACGACAGTCAATTCCGTGGAGCAGCTTACGTCCGACCGCTTTTCGTATAAGGAAAGCGAAGCGGAGGGGCAGATGGAATTCAGGATTGTATCCGGGTTTTCCGAGGCTTCGGAGATTCTGATGAAGTCGCTGGCGCTTGGCTTTTCGGGCATTGCAGAGAGCTACGGCGGATATGTCCGTGTGACGGAGACGTCCGTGAAATGAAAACATAATGTTTTTGAGACAATTCAAGGAGGTGTAGGTCATGTTAAAGATGAACCTTCAGTTTTTCGCTCATAAAAAGGGTGTTGGTTCGACGAAGAACGGCAGAGATTCCGAGTCCAAAAGACTTGGCGCAAAAAGAGCGGACGGGCAGTTTGTACTGGCTGGAAATATCCTTTACAGACAGCGTGGTACCAAGATCCATCCTGGCGTGAACGTCGGCAGAGGCGGCGATGATACGCTGTTTGCGCTTGTTGACGGCGTGCTCCGTTTCGAGAGAAAGGGCAGGGACAAGAAGCAGGCAAGCGTTTATCCTGTTGCAGACGCGGAATAATGCAGAACAAAACCCCGAAGGTTTCACTCCGGGGTTTTTTGATGCGCAGGGCAGCCGGCCCCGGCGCATAATTCGGACTTCGGTCAGGAAAGTGCCGCCTCCGGGCGGCAGAATGAGAGGTTTTATGTTTGCAGACAGTGCGAATATTTACATCCGTTCCGGAAAGGGCGGCGACGGGCATGTCAGCTTCCGGCGGGAGCTTTTTGTGGCGGCCGGGGGGCCGAACGGAGGCGACGGCGGCCGGGGCGGCGATATTGTGTTTGTGATCGATGAGGGAATGAATACTTTGTCCGAGTTCCGTTATACCAGAAAATACTGCGCGGAAGACGGCGAGGAGGGCGGAAAAAACAACTGCAGCGGCCGGGACGGTGCAGATCTCATTATCAAGGTGCCGGAGGGCACCGTGATTAAGGAGGCTGAGAGCGGCAAGGTGATTGCCGATATGTCGCACGAAAACCGCCGGGAGGTGATTCTGCGCGGCGGGCGCGGCGGAAAGGGGAACCGTCATTACGCCACGCCGACGATGCAGGTGCCGAAATACGCGCAGCCCGGGCAGGCAGCGCGGGAGCTGAACGTTACGCTTGAGCTGAAGGTGATTGCGGATGTGGGTCTGGTCGGTTTTCCGAACGTCGGAAAATCTACGCTGCTCGCCCGAGTTACGAATGCTAAGCCGAAGATTGCAAACTATCACTTTACCACACTGAATCCGAATCTCGGTGTAGTGGATCTGGACGGGACGGACGGCTTTGTGATTGCCGATATTCCGGGACTGATCGAGGGCGCTTCCGAGGGCGTAGGACTCGGACATGAATTTCTAAAGCATATTGAACGCACAAGGGTGATTGTTCATCTTGTGGACGCCGCTGCGACAGAGGGGCGCGATCCGATTGCGGATATCCGCACCATCAACGAGGAGCTTGCCTCGTACAATCCGGCGCTGCTGGAAAAACCGCAGGTCATTGCTGCCAACAAACTGGACGTGCTGTACGGGGAGGAGGAAACGCAGGCGCTGGAGCGCATTCGCGCAGAATTCGAGCCGGAGGGAATCCGGGTGTTCGGCATCTCCGCCGTCAGCGGCAGGGGCGTGAAAGAGCTGCTTTATTTTGTAAGCGATATGTTGAAGGAGATTGACCGCACGCCCGTTGTATTTGAGCGGGAATATTTTGCAGATCCGGCCGCTGATCTGACGCTTCCGTACACGGTAAGCCGGGATGAAAAGGAAGGAATTTATGTCGTTGAGGGGCCGCGCATTGAGAGGATGCTGGGATATACCAATATTGATTCGGAAAAAGGATTTGAATTTTTCCAGAAGTTTTTAAAGGAAAACGGAATTCTGGATGAACTGGCCGCCCTCGGTATTCAGGACGGCGACACGGTGCGGATGTACGGGCTTGAATTTGATTATTATAAATAAGGTCGATGGATTCAGGAGATCCGGCATCAGCAGGATTAATAACACAGGTAAAATATTTTATGCCCTGACCGGCATTCCGGGGCGGGGACAGAAAAGAGGTACTATGACAAGCAAGCAGCGCTCCTATCTGAAGGGGCTGGCAATGAAGCTTGATCCGATTTTTCAGATCGGGAAATCCAGCCTCACTCCGGAATTTACGAAAGGGATCGATGAGGCGCTTGAAGCGAGGGAGCTGATTAAGATATCTATTTTAAAAAACTGTCTGGACGACCCGCGTGAGATGGCGCAGACCCTCGCAGAGCACACGCGTTCCGAGGTGGTGCAGATTATCGGTAAAAAGATTGTTCTTTACCGTGAATCGCGGGAAAAGAAGAGGATCGAGCTTCCGAAATAGACGCGGCATCGAAGCGGGAGGGATGATGAATGAAGCGAACCGGCATTATGGGGGGAACCTTCAATCCGGTGCACACAGCGCACCTGATTCTGGCAGAGGCCGCCTATGACTGCTTCGGCTTTGATACGGTGATGTTTCTGCCTTCGGGGCGGCCTGCCTACAAGCCGGCATCCGGGCTGCTTCCGGACAGACAGCGTCTTCAGCTTGTACAGCTGGCGATCAGCGGAAATCCGCATTTTACGGTTTCTGACCTTGAGCTTTGCAGGCCGGGAAACACCTATACGGCGGATACCATGCTGGAGCTGGCGCAAGCGGAGCCGGATACGGAGTTTTATCTGATTATCGGAGGCGATTCGCTGATGAGCTTTGAGAGCTGGAGCCGGCCGGAGATTATTCTCAGCCATGCGCGTCTGGCGGTTACGGGGCGTGCCGGGCTGGAACAGGACAGAGCCCTTCAGAAGGCGGAGGAGCTGCGCCGGAAGTATGGTGCGGACATCCGTTTTTTTCCGACACCTGCGATGGAGATATCATCCACGGAAATCCGGAAGCGGATAAAAGCCGGGAAATCCATCCGGTATCTGGTACCTGAGGCTGTGGAAAAGTATATGTCAAGGCACGGCTGTTATAACGAAAGCGGGGCAGTTTTCGTATAAAAATCCGGCTGCGGAGGCGGCACCGGCAAATACTTCGAAGTTTTTATTTACGCGAGGTACGAAGATGAATTACAGTAAAAAGATTGAGGAAGCAATGCAGGCGATGCAGAAGTCTCTGCCGCGCCGGAGGTTTATTCATTCTCTTGGCGTGGCGTATCTTGCATCCAGTCTTGCGATGGCATGGGGTAAAAACAGCCAGAAATCCATGCTGGCCGGCCTGCTGCATGACTGTGCAAAATGTATTCCAGGGGACGAGGCGCTGCGGCGCTGCATGGAGTACGGAATCCCCGTAGGAGATACGGAGAAAAAGCAGCCTTATCTGCTGCACGGAAAGCTGGGGGCATGGTATGCCGAACACCGGTACGGGGTGGAGGACGAAAAGATTCTCAATGCGATCCGGTTTCATACGACGGGACGCCCGGGAATGTGTTTTATTGAAAAAAATATTTATCTGTCGGATTACCTGGAAATCGGTAGAACGCAATCGACTGTGCCCCCGCTTGACGAGCTTCGCAGAATGGCTTTTTATGATCTGGATCTCGCCGTATACCATGCGGCGCGGAATACCGTCGGGTTTCTGTCGGATAAAAAGAGAGAGGGAAAGGAAATCGAGCTGGACGGCTCGTCAATTTTGACGCTTGAATATTACGAGAAGCTGATGCAGGATAGAAGTAATATAACAAAAGAGATAAAGTAGAGTATAAAATTATATACCATTTAAATAAATATATAAAAAGAAAAAATGTATAGAAAGGAGCATGTGCAGATAAACAGCTACTGCACGAGAATCGGATTATGGCTGCGATTTTGGATGCAAAGGTTATGGCGGGGATCGCTTATCGGGCTCTGGAAGAGAAAAAGGCTGAGGATATCCGGGTTATTGAGATTGGAAATATTTCCATTCTGGCGGATTATTTTATAATAGCGAACGGAAACAGTCCGGCGCAGGTAGATGCGATGGTGGATTCCGTTACGGAGCTGCTGGCAAAAGAGGGTGTGGAACCGAAGCGGGTGGAGGGGGTGCGTTCCTCCGGCTGGATTCTTCTGGATTACGGCGATATTGTTGTGCATATTTTCTCGAAGGAAGATCGGCTTTTTTATGATTTGGAGAGAATCTGGCGCGACGGGAAAAATGTGGGAAAGGAAGAGCTGGAATCATAAAACTGAATTGCATATTAAGTTTTAAGTTTTTTTCAGGAAAGCGCAGCCGTTTGCAGCGGAGGCGCTTTCCTGTTTTGTTCTGCAGATATTGTTCTGCAGAAAATCTGTCGCAACACTCTGCATTTTCAGAACATTCTATTTGAACATTCGGAAGGTTCCGATGGCTTTTCCGAGGATTTTAACATCCGGAAGGATAATCGGATCCATAAAATCATTTTCCGGCTGAAGGCGAATATAATCGTTTTCTTTGTAAAAGGTTTTGACCGTTGCGGCGTCATCTACAAGCGCGACGACAAAATCACCGTTATTTGCCGTATTCTGCTGCTGCACCAGGATGTGATCGCCGTCCAGAATGCCGGCGTTTATCATGCTTTCCCCCTTGACGCGCAGCATGAAGACCTCCGCATTCGGGAGAATTTCAGCCGGGATCGGAAAATAGCCCTCAATATTTTCCGCGGCCAGGATCGGCTGCCCTGCGGAGATTGTGCCGAGCATCGGTACATTGACAAGTTCCCGTCTGGTGAGATTGAAGTTGTCATCCACGATCTCAATCGCTCTCGGCTTGGACGGATCGCGGTGGATATAGCCGTTGCGCTCCAGAGTTTCCAGATGAGAATGCACGGACGAGGTGGAACGCAGATCGACCGCCTCGCAGATTTCCCTCACCGACGGCGGATACCCCCGGTTGAGAATTTCTTTTTTCATATATTCAAGGATTTCCTGCTGCTTCTGCGTTATTTTTCCATAAGACATAGGTATTCATCTCCGTTCTGCCGGTGGGCAAATTGTATGTATTGTTTCTATACGGAATATTATAACACAGCCCGCGACAAAATGCAAAACAAATGTTCGGTTGTCGAAAAAATAATTTTTCAGACAGGAAAAAACGAAAATGGTATTGACAATCGAACTTACGTTCTGTATAATCAAAAACAAACAGATGTTCGAAAGAAGAAAGGTGGAATGACTTATGATGACTCGAATGATTACCAGAGATTTTCGGTGCGGAATGTATATTGCCAAGCGCAGAAGGGATGGCTGGAAGCGTTCTTTTCTGTTCCGGAATTTCACCAACCGCGCGCTCATTAGTTTTCTTGTCCTGTTCCTGCTGCTTTTGTCCCTGTTCTTTGCGACAAGGGTGCTGGCAGCGGAAAACGAGAAGCCGAAGCAGAAGACGATTGTCAGCGTATGCATAGCTCCGGGAGATAATCTCTGGAACATAGCACAGAAGTATTATTCGGCAGAGTGCGGAAGCTTTTCTGATTATGTGAACGAAATAAAACGGAGCAACAGTCTGCGGAGCGATACGATCCATACCGGAGCATACCTGATTGTACCTTATTACACCGATCTTCCGAAGCTGACAGACAATTAACTTGTTTTGACCTATCTCTGACACAATTATACCATGGTTACTCCCTATACTGGCGGCGTAGGTATTGTCGTTTTTTGCCGGGATATTATCCCATGAGAGAGGGTGTACATAATTGAGCAGAAAGCAAGATATTTTTGCAGGCGGCGCCTGGCTGTTCAGGAATGCGGGAAGGGCATCGGATTCTAAAGCAGTGTCAGAGAAAAAAAGAAATCTGGTTCTGAGATTCGGGGCAATTCAGGCCAGGAGCAGAGGTAAAACTGTTTTTTTACAGAGGATCAGCGGACTAATATTGTGTATGGTTCTGATGGTCTCTCTGTTTCCTGTTCTGAATACGCCGGCGGCGTCCACGCGCCTTTATTATCCGGAAACAGGAAAGAGCGAGGTGTACAAAGGAACACTAGTTACATATAAGTATAACGACTCCGTACTTTCTCTGAACGGGATAAAGGGAATTATTACGGATAACGGGGTTGCACTCGGGCCATATCTGGAACTGTTTGAAGAACAGCTCGGTGTGAAATGCACGGAAAATTCATCAGAAAATAAAATTACATTTCAGCATGGCAGTAATACGCTTGTGCTGACACTGGGCAGCAAAACTGCCGTACTGAACGGTAAAAAGGTGACTACAAGTGCGGCGCCCGTCAAGATTAAGTTTACGGATCTGAATCTTACGCGGATTATGGTGCCGACGCGGTTTGTAGCAGAATCGCTCGGCTATGATTACAAATGGGACAGTGCCGCCGCAACTGTAACCATCCGTAACCGCATGACGCTTTCCTATAATAACAAAATATCCTCCTATATCGGAACAACGGGAAAGGTTCTTGTTGACGGAGTACAGGTGGATGTGTCCGATTTTCCAACCATTCTGCTGAACAACACTGCGATGCTTCGTGTGGATCGTGTTTTCGGACAGGCAATGGGAGTGAGCTGTTCTTATGAACCGGATACCGGAGTAATTGTTTTGCGCAAGGGTGCTTTGACCCTTCGGATGCAGGAAAACAGTACGGCTGCTTACCTGAATGGCGTAAGAGCAGACTGCGGGGTTGCTCCTTTAAATGTTACATACCAGGAAAACGGGATAACCGCACTTCTTGTACCGGGCCGGTTTGTTTCGGAGTCCCTGGGCTATGATTATACCTGGAATTCTTCAACCAAAACCTCCGAGATTTGTACAACTGCCAAGGTGGGAGTTGCGGATGCGCCGGAGCAAGAAAATGAGGAGGATGTTGAAGATGAAGAGGATGTTGTAAAAAAAATTGAAGAATATTCTTTTATTATTGACGAGGATAAATACCTGGAATATGAGAATATTATAAATAATACATCTACATCTGTCAAAACAGATGCTGTAATGTATTATACTTCCTTTATAGATAACATCTATCGAGATATGTCAAACAAACTTTCCGAAAGCTATGTGATTCAGTTTGGAAGCCCGGTTAATGAGGCTGACAGTTTTATGGAGGAGGGCAGGCTGATTGTTACATTAAAAAATACGGTCTGCGAGGATAAAGTATGGGGAAATACCAAGGGAAATCTGGTAACTGCAATCGAGCAGAGTTTTGACAGCAGCAGTTTTTCTGCGGCACTCAAGTTTGACTTGTCTGCTGCATTTCCTTATTATAGTCTTTCCATGTCTGATGATGGGATGAGTCTTACAGTACATATATATCCTAATTATCTGCTTGGGCTGGAGACCGGAACGAACCTTAACGGATCCTATCTTCGGTTTCGCGGCATTCATCCGTTTACCTACGAGACAGCGCAGGAGGATGGATATTATGCCGTTTATTTTAAAAACACATGCAATACACTTGGAAATATTGTATTTCCGGATGAAATCTTTTCGGATTTCTTCGACTATGCGCTGATGCTTGAACCGGAGTCGGATACGGTTAAGCTTTTGTATAAGCCTGCCGATGGAATTTCACTGACGGTTGTGGAGGAATCAAACGATTTTTATCTGTATTTCAATTACGATAAAAAGGAAGAGGACGACAACGGAACCTGGGAGAAGCCTGAGAAGCCAGAGGAGCCCGAAGAACCGGTAGACATTGACGGAATTTCTGTCCGTCTTCCATCCGGGGTAAGCTTTTCGGATCTGTCGGTGGAAGATCAGTATTGGAATCAAAAGATTGTCTTTACATTGCCGGGAGAACTGGAACAGTTTTATCAGAATAATCGGATTCTCAGTCCTTATTCCGTCGTAAACGATATTGCAGTTTCGCAGAATAACGGCAAAACAAAGATAGTGCTGTCAACATCGCGGATACAAGGTTATAATGTGCAAAAAAGTACAGACGGCTTTACCGTGAAGCTTGGAAATCCGTCCGAGATTTACAGCAAAATTATTGTTTTGGATGCGGGGCACGGCGGCATCGATCCGGGGGCAAGAGCAGGAGGATATAACGAGAAAGATATTAACTTTACTATTTTAAACAAATATGCAAAAGAATATTTTGATGATTCCGATATTAAAGTATATTTTTCAAGAACAACGGATACAAAAATTGATCTGTATGAACGGGCAAATTTTGCATCACGCGTGGAAGCGGATCTTTTTATCAGTCTTCATATGAATGCAGCTGATTCCAGCTCGGCGAATGGAACTTCAGTTTATTATTCGACTCTGAATACAAGCGTAGCGGGAGGTCTTACAAGCCAGATGATGGCTTCTGAATTCACGGCTCGCCTTTCGGCTGCACTTGGAACCAAAAACCGCGGTGTTATGACTCAAAATTTTGTTGTTGTAAAGGAAACAAGGATGCCTGCAGTATTGATAGAATTAGCATTTATAACAAATTCATCAGACCGCAAAATTATCACAAATCCAACGATGCAGAAAAAGACTGCAAAGACAATTTTTGAGACAGTCACAGAACTTTTCAAAAAATATCCGACCGGCAGATAGCCGGTCGGAGAGCAGGACATGCTATTTGTCTTTTCTCAGAACAACTTTATTTCTGGCTGATCTTCGCCGTTCTTCTTCAATTGCAGCATAATGCTTTTTCGTCGTATTGACATCTTTGTGGCCGAGTACATCGGCCACAAGATAGATGTCGCCTGTTTTCTGATACAGTGCTGTACCGTAAGTACTTCTTAATTTGTGAGGAGTTATGTTTTTCATGCTTATTACTGTCTGTGAGTATTTTTTTACTAAAACCTCAACGCTTCGCACGGTAAGGCGCCGGCTGCGAGAGGAGAGAAAGAGAGCATTTTCGTGTCCCTCCAAAATGCCGTCTGCTGTTTCACGTTCTTCAAGATAAGCTTCCAGCGCTTCACGAACTTCGTCCCCAAAATAGACAAATGCTTCATTACCGCCTTTTCGAACAATTTTTATTCTGTCATTGTTAAAATCAATGTCTGCCAGATCAAGTCCTACACATTCTGAGACACGGATTCCTGTACCAAGCATAAGAGTCATCAATGCAAGATCGCGTTTTTTGTTTTTCCTGTGAAATCTGAGCTGCTGATCCGTCAGTGTATTGCCGGTTTCTACGGCATCAAGCAAATCTGCAATTTCATTGACATCCAGGCGGATAATTGCTTTATCGTGAAGTCTTGGCATATCAACCTGAATAGCCGGATTTGCTTCAATAACCTCATTTTTATAAAAATAGTTATACATGGACCGGACAGCGGACATTTTTCGTTTAATTGCACGGCCGTTATTGGAAACACGTTTTCCTTCCGGTGTTTCATAAAGTTTCAGATATTCCATATATTCATAAATATCGGTAAAGTTCAAATGGGAAATTGTATCAATCCCAAAATCGGGGATCTCTTTATCACGGTAGACAGGATTGGATGCCTTGATGTAGTCAAAAAAGGTTTTCAGATCAATAGCATAGGCGATTTTGGTTCGGCTTGCCAGAACCTGATCCACGCTGATAAAATATGCTCCGAGAAAGCGGGGAAGCACTTTGCGCAGTTCACGAAGTTTTAAAACATTTTCCTGATCAATTTGCTCGGTATAAGTGAGATTGTTGTTCATTGTAAAACCTCCAAAAACTATTTGATGATTAACTGGTTTAACAAAGTTTCCCATAATAATGCAATAAAAATTTAGCAAAAAATAGGAATTAAGTTATACTTTGGCGTAGATTACAAAAAATGGTCCATTATTTCGTAAAACCTGAGTTTAGCGAAATAATGGAAGCAGGAGGAATTGCCCTCCCCGCTTCTTATTCCATACGCATTTTAATATTCATTTGATTTCCACAAATACTAATCTCCCCCAGACTTCCGCAGATCAACGGCATTGCCGGAGGCAAATGCCCGATATCCAGATCCATAAGTATCGGAACGTTGTATTGTGCCAGCAATTCTGTTGCCGCACGATATTGATCCAGACCAAACATTGTCTGACCAAAACAAAGCGGCCGTCCGAAAAGAAATCCCTTTACATACTGAAACCATCCGGTGTGCTGCATCTGCCATATTGCACGATAAATCGACATTATATTTAAATCGCAGGATTCCAGAAACCAGATAATTCCGTCCTCACGGTATTTTTCGTTGAAACCGGCAACAAAATCATATCGGGTTCCAAGCAAATTCACAAGGCAATCCATGCAGCCTCCCAGCAGCCGGCCGCTTATTTTAATTTCCTGTCGGGTTTCCGTAATTTCAAATTCTTTTTTCTGAGGCAATGAGTTCATTTCAGCAGAAAATGCCTTATTCGGCACAGGGACAAATGTATGAAAAATCTCCGGCTCTGTTGTATGATACGGAGCCAGGGGATGGGATTCATCTTTTAAGGAAACTCTTTCCCAGGAATTATAACTTTTTACACTCAGCTTATTGCCTGTCAAAATATTCCAGGCATCGGATATTGCCGGATGCCATGGCTCCATACCAAATGCCGGTGCGCATGGCCCATAAATTGATGCGGTATCCAGCATTGTTGTCAATAAAAAAGTAAAATTAGTATTATCTGAATAGCCCATATACCACTTCGGCGAAGCTTTTTGAAGCTGTTCAAAATCTACATAATCCAAAATGCTGCACATCAATTCTCCGCCCCCGCAGGAAATTAAAGCCTGATTGCGGGAACTGGCATAATACTCGGTCAGCTCTCTTCCGCATTTTTCCGGCGTACTGCTGATTCCGATCCCTTCCCCGGCAAAACAGTTCGGGCCAAAATCCAGCTGATAGCCAAGTTTTTGAAATTTTCGGCATGCACTGTCAAAAGCGCTGCGGTACGGTTCAATATTACAGCCGAACGACGGTGCAACAAATCCAATGGTGTCCTTCTCTTTAATAAATTTTGGATAACGCATAATAAACTGCTCTTCTGCCCTTTCTTACCAATTGTATCTAATCGTAGGCTCTTTTCCGATGAAGCCCGGGGAACACTTGCAGCAATCTGGAAACGGATGCTTCGGCACATCATTCTTTGCTGTAAATTTTCATTTGTTTTCAGCTCAGCTGCTAGATTTTATGTTTTGCATTTAGATTATAAAAACCTGTTTTCCAATTTATAAAACTTTTTCTATTATCTCTCATACCAAACGTATAAACTTGGTCTTTATTCCTGATCCACATTTAAAAAATCTTGTTATTCCATCCCTGATTTAAACTTAAATAATCTTGTTTTTCTATCTCTGATTCAAGCTTAAATAATCCTGTTCTTCTATCTCTGATGCCAAACGTAAATAATCCTGTTCCTCTATCTCTGATGCCAAACGTAAATAATCCCGTTCCTCTATCTCTGATGCCAAACGTAAATAATCTTGTTTTTCTATCTCTGATGCCAAACGTAAATAATCTTGTTATTCCATCCCTAATTCAAACGTAAATAATCTTGTTCTTCTATCTCTGATTCAAACTTAAATAATCCTGTTCTTCTATCTCTGATGTCAAACGTTTATAAGCTTGTTCTTTATCCCTGATATCTAACTTATGTAAACATGCTCTTTTATCCCTGATACCTAACTTATAAACTTGTTCTTCTATCCCTGTTACTAAACATAAATAAACATGCTCTTTTATCCCTGATACTGATTCAGAATTTTTTTCAATTCCATTACCTCAACTGGACTCAGCGATTGATTCCCAAGAAATTCCACAAAAAAAGAGCTTAGTGATCCATTATAAAATTTTGCCAGCAGGTTTTTCGTCTCCGTTACCTGTACTGTCCTTTTGGAAATCATAGCCCGGCAGATAAAACCAGGCTCTTCTCTCTTCACAGCTCCTTTTTCAATCAGACGCTTGATTACCGTATAAGTTGTATTTTTTTCCCAGCCGATATACTCCTTTACGATTTTTGCAATATCCTTTGCAGCCAATGACTTGTTTGACCATAATAATTCCATAATATTCAGTTCACCCTCATGCAGTCGTATGTCATTCATGCCAAAAGCTCTCCTTAATTCAATGCTTTATGTACAAAAAATATTATTGAGGCCAGGATTATGAACTGTTTCTGCTATTTTATTCTACATTTGTCTAACCGTTTTCTGCAATTTACACAGTTAGAACAAAAGGTCAGAATCATATAAAAATACAGTAAACGAACCGCAGCAAACAGATCGTTTGAGATGCTGCCGCCGCGGATAATAGATTACACAAGCGTAGAAGACAATTTTTAATCCTGTAACAAAAACGCAATAATATTCTACTATATTAGAATCTTACTGTCAAGCACTATGGGGTGATTTGTCATATATCCATAAATGTGGAATCTCATTTTTGTGGATATATAACAATCCGAATTTTGGTCAAAGGCAGAATACAGCATAATAAGGAATTTGTTTTGAAAATCCCGTAAAATCAAAGTTTTTGGATGAAATTTTAACAGAATACGCTATTTCATTTTCCTGCCGGTAAATTCCAAGACTTTTTGATCTGGAACGTTCCTCTGTTTTGATTTCGACAGGGATATCGCTCCCCTCTTTCTTTATCACAAAATCAATTTTTGCATGCGTTCCTGAAGTCCAGAAAAACGGCTGATATCCCCGGGCCGCAAGCGCCTGCATAACATAACATTCCAGAGCGGCCTTCCTGGCGCTTGAATTAAAATATATACTATTCCGTACATTATATTGAACCGACTGCCCTGTATCAGCGGAAGCTTCCCGGGTGTTGCCAAACCCCAAAACGCAGCACTCCATTCCTGCATATATTCCGACATCAGCCGGAAATAATCGGAAGGAAGCTTCGTCGGAAAGACTGTGACAGGACAAAAGAACAGAATCCGCAGTAAGCCTGTTAATTGCAGGCTCATACATGGACGAAGTTGCACCCTTGCGGAGCATACGATATTGAAACTTCGGATTTGGTTTTGCGAGCTGCTCCGGGACAACGGACAGCACCTGACGCATGCGCAGGGCAAGACCTTCCTCATAATATCTGGAAATATCAAGCAATATTTTTCCGAAAATACCCTGATGAATTTCAAAAACATTGTCCGACGATTTTGAGGCAAGATATTCATTGACCGCAGCCGGCATTCCTCCGGTCAGCAGATAATCCTCAAAATGCTCCAGCAGTTCATTGTGAACAATTCCGGGAACTTTATGTTTTGTCTGATAATGTCCCTGGATAACCTCCGCGTACCATTCGGAGCCGACAGCGCACAGGAATTCGTCAAACTGAAGCGGAAACAGTCTGTGCAGCTCGTAATCCGGAGTTTGGATTTCTTTCGTCAGAGCACGGCTGGACAGGAGCATAACAGAGAATGGAAGCTCCTCTTTCCATACGGATGAAAATCTTTCCAGAAGACCGTCCGCAGCTGCAACCTCATCCAGAATGACAAGGAAGTTCGGCAGATATTCCAGGGGAATTTCAAATACCGCCGAAAGAAAAGCGGCAAAACCGGAGTTTAAATCGGCCGCATTTAAATCGGAAGAATTTAAATCGGCAGCTATTCCGGATAAACCCCAATGAAAAGATTCCTCAAAAAAATGCAGAAAGCGATTACGTTTTTCCGAATGCTGCTCAAAATTCAGGTAAAGTGCCCCTTCATAAAAAGACCGGGCAAACTCAAGTGCGAGAAAGGTTTTACCGCAGCCCCGTGCTCCAAAAAGAAAAAGAGGTTTTCTGTGTTTTGCTGTACGCCAGGCAGTAAGCTCGTCGATCAGCTTCCGTTTCATGTGATTGATTCCTCCGTCCTGCTCCATTCTCAGAATCTGTCTTTCTCAGCAGCAGTCTTTCTGAAAATTTTCCTGCAGCCCTTTTAAAACTTTCCTGTAATTCCGTTTTTCGCAGACGGATGTGCTGCCCTTTTGCAAGCTTAAAAAGCACGTAAGTGCTATACGCGGGTTTTATTCCCTCCACACATTCTGCGAAGCTTCTCTTCCAGTTCCGTAAAATAGTCCGGCAGAGGAGCTTCGAATTCAACATAGCGTCCGGTGGACGGGTGACGAAAACCGAGGATACGTGCATGAAGCGCCTGTCCCTGCAGATGGAAGCCGTCCTTCGGTTTGCCGTATACATCATCACCCAGCAAAGGATGTCCAATGGAGGCCAGATGAACCCGGATCTGGTGAGTCCGCCCTGTCTCCAGCTGGCATTCTACATGCGCATAATTTAACCCGAAATTTTCTAAAACATCATAATTAGTTGCGGCAGGCTTTCCATTTTTTTCATTGATTGCAATTTTCGTGCGATCCGT